>Ga0114983_1000106_pt1 | contig 31335 bp, 38 predicted proteins | sample Shrwel_input2_RT_FD_87182 | JGI IMG/M metagenome (GOLD analysis project Ga0114983, IMG submission 87182) | Subsurface microbial communities from deep shales in Ohio, USA - Utica-3 well 1 S input2 RT | ecosystem: Environmental > Aquatic > Deep subsurface > Shale gas/oil reservoir > Produced... | reverse complement strand
GTAAATCTGTTCACCAGCCCCAACAGGTACGGCTTCAAGCTGTCGTCGAATTTCAAGACAAACTTGCCTTTCTGGACGCTGGTCGTACTCACCCACTGATGAAGTTTCCAGTCATCGGTCTCGACATCCCGAATCTCCAGCTGTTTGCCCATCAGCTTCCGGGAAAGACGCTTCAAGTCCCGCTTCGCATTCTCCTGGCGAATGCCCAGACAATCGCACAACTCCCGGACTTCGAATACCTGTTCGGTGAGCGCTGTCTGATCCCGGCGAATATTGGCCATCGCCAGCAGCATCAGCTTGTTCTCCATCGGCGAAAGATCGTAGTGCGCCTCAACCAAGAGATTCGATTTCGCTACCTTAACGCTCTTGGTGTTTGAATCGCTCAGATCCACAACCTCCGCCTTCTCACTGAGAAACTCTTCATCATCGAATAATCGATCTTGAACGAACTCTGCCCCCAAATTCATACAACTGCTCCGAGTCAGAACATGAAACCTGGCGGCTTACGGCAACACGAAATTTGGGACGTTGCTAAAGGTAATTCCTGAGCAAGTTCACGCGCTGTACTGGAAAGGCAACATAATGATGAGGATCAGGGCCTCAGAGCAGTCTGCATCACGCCGGGGCCACAATTTGAGCCACTCTGAAGTCGAACGACGGGACATACCAATCCATTATCATCATTTTGTTGCCGTCATCATCATCACGTTGCCCGAAACCATCATTATGTTGCCGGAACCTCGTCATTATGTTGCCGGAACCCATCATCGTGTTGCCCAGAACCATCAAAATGTTGCACACGACCAACATTACGTTGACTTTAGTTCGGCAAGCGTCTGATATAGAACGTGTTTTTTGGCCCGAAAAGTATTTAATAGATAAAAAGGATAAAAACTATCAAATAGGGCTTCCGCCCTGATCCGTTTTTCTTAGATTGATTTTGATAGCGGCGAGACAGGAGAGGTAACCCTGGACGCTTCACGCAGCGACACGCGCCCAGGGCTGTAGGATCAGTATTGAGCTCGAACCGGGGCTGAGGTGGTGACAAACATGCTCTTAATCGAGCTTGTGAACATTGCGAGTCGATCCAGAACATTTCGATCAGGCTCAACGGCAACATAATGATGAACGCCGAACTCATTTTCTATCGCGTCATAAACTGTGCCGAGTTCGTCGATCAATCCCAGCTCTATACTCTTTTGCCCAGTCCAGAATTGACCGGACATCAGTTCATCGTTATCAGCCAGTTTGTCTGCACGGGACTGTCGAACGCTGTTTATGAACTGACTATGAATGTCTGCCAGGATTGATTGAATATGAGACTTCGTATCTTCAGTAACCGGCAGGAAAGGATCAACGCCTACCTTGTTTTCACCAGCGTGAAAAACTCGGCGTTGAACACCAACCTTATCGATTAACTCAACGGCACCGAAGCCATCCATACGAACGCCGATGGATCCAACCAGTGTGCTCGGATGGGCATATATCTTGTCAGCCGATAAGGAAGCCATGTAGGCACCGGATGTCAGCATCTCTTCACCGACCACAACGACCTTCTTATCGTATTCGGTTTTTAACCGCTGAATATCACGACGAATTAGATCGGCCTGAACAGGGCTACCTCCCGGAGAGTTAACCCGGATCACAACACCTTTAGCCGATTCATCAGAAAATGCCTTTTCCAGTGCATCCCTTATGACTTCAGCAGAAGCCGTCTTACTATCCGAAAGTATCGTGCCTTCCAGATCCACCAGGTTGGCATAATCATCAGCAAGCGCTGGCTTGTTATCTGGAATCGAATCAGGAGCAAACGCCGAGATACCCCACACAATAACAAGAATCCACACAAGACTCTTTAACCCCTTGAACCACCGGTCTTTTCGGCGCTCCCGAAGCAGCTCATTGTAAAGCATTTTTTCATCATTTACGGCCATATATATCTCCAAAAATAGAGGGGATTGACCCTCTATTAATTATTTTCAGTTTGATTATCATGATCACCCAAACTTTCAATAAGTCGTTCAGGTTTTTTAATAGCCTGTTTCAAAAGGTCCCGGTTCTCCGCCAGTGCAATCGCACACTTATCCGCCGTTTCCTCATTGAGTTCGGGAACATGATGTTGCAGAAACTCACGCATTGAATCCGCAAATTCGAGCATTTTGTCACGGGCATCAGCTTCGGCCTTAGTTGCAAACATCATGGTTTCCGGATTACTCAAAGCTTTCTCCATTCCGTCGCGATCTGAAAAGAAAAGACTTTCAACAGCCATTTATAACCCCTATTAATGAAGTGTGGGCTTATCTTAAGGCATGGAGAAAATTAGGAAAAGCGGAAACATAAACGCCCTCCGATGGAGGGCGCAATCATTTAGTAGGCAGTTGCTACGCAGTGTCCATGTGAATAGCGGTAAGCTTGAATCTGAGAATCTGACCAGTCTTTAAACTTCTGTTCAGCTTCTCTTATTTTTTCCGGCAATGGTACAGTTCCAAATACACCATAATTCTGGTTCTTTACCTTTACATTGCCATGTCGATCCAGCTTCGGGTTGCCATTCGCATCCGTCACAATGACCTTGGATTTATCTGCATGCTTTTGAAGCTTAGCCGCTTCCAGCGCAACCCATTCGTTCAATGAATCTGGATAGAATCGGCGAAGGTATTCCAGTTCTTCCAGACTAAGGAACGGACAAGCTTTGCAATTTGAGGGAATAACATACATCCCCCGCTCATGCAGAAAATCCTGGCAGGCGGCACGGTCCATTTTCAGATCAATCAGTGGATAGATCGGCTCAATGGACTCCCGGTACCACCGGTTCGGATTCTTCGCAGGATCTGAAACCCGCTTCTCCTCACCGTAAGCGATACCGAGCATCATCTGGATCTTGCCATAGCGTTTGGCAAACTCTCGAATGCCCGCCTTTTTCCCTACACGAACGCCGTAGCGTTGGCCAAGCCTTTCCCCCGGCGGCCGGTAAAGTGGCTGAAGTTTCACTCGATCCGTGCAAGTTTTCGGGTACGCCTTGGAGCCAATGGTGCCTTTACTGCGAAAGAAATGCCTGAGCGATCGCCAACTATCCGAGTGATACCCCATGTCAGCCGTCAGGAACACAAACTCAACGCCAGCGTCCCGGCACTTCGCCTGCATTTCACGGACGGTCTCATAGGTCTGATCGAACTCATCACCGGTATCTGACATCACACATAGGAAGTCATTCGGTGCGTATTGTTCGCGGAAAGCCGGATCCTCCAGGTACTTCTGCAACAGACAGCTACTGTCCTGCCCTGCGCCGTACGACAAAACCGTCAACTGGTTGCCTTGAGGCGCAAACAGATCCTCAATTGCCATATCGAACTCCTTTCTGTGATTTGAACTCACTTCCGAATACGGCAGAAAAATTATTGGATGCGGGTTGTTCCGGTTTGCAGAACTGCTGACAATATGAGGTATATACACAAAACATATACGAGGTGCAGCATGAGCAACGACAACCGTCAGAAAGCACTGGCCGCCGCCCTGGGCCAGATTGAAAAGCAGTTTGGTAAGGGCTCCATCATGAAGATGAATGAGGGCGTGAAGGCTCACCCCTCTATCTCGACCGGTTCGTTGGGCCTGGATATCGCGCTTGGCATTGGCGGTGTGCCTCGAACAAAATTGGCTGAGATTTACGGTGCCGAGAGCAGCGGGAAGACCACACTAGCGCTTTCCATTGCCGCCCAGGAACAAAGAAATGGCGGCACCGTGGCCTTTGTGGATGCCGAACATGCGCTTGATCCTGAATACGCCGCGAAGCTCGGTGTAAACCTGGATGAGCTGCTGGTTTCCCAGCCCGACACCGGGGAACAAGCGCTTGAGATTGTCGATATGCTCGTGCGGTCCAATGCCGTCGATTTCATCGTGGTGGATTCGGTCGCCGCCCTGACACCGAAGGCAGAAATCGAAGGGGAAATGGGCGACAGCCATGTCGGCTTGCAGGCCCGACTCATGTCACAGGCACTGCGTAAGCTGACTGGCAACGTCTACAAGTCGAAGTCCACCGTGATGTTCATCAACCAGATCCGTATGAAAATTGGCATGATGGGCTTTGGTAACCCGGAAACCACTACTGGTGGGAATGCTCTGAAGTTCTATAGCTCTGTGCGCCTGGACGTACGCCGAATCGGTGCGGTGAAGGATGGCGATGAGGTCATAGGCAATGAAACCCGCGTGAAGGTGGTGAAAAACAAGGTGGCACCGCCGTTCAAACAGGCTGAATTCCAGCTCCTGTACGGCAAAGGCATCAACTATACCGGTGAGCTGGTCGACCTCGGCGTGAAGGAAGGCTTCGTGGAGAAATCCGGGGCCTGGTATTCCTACGAAGGCGAGAAGATTGGTCAAGGCAAGAAAAACGCTTGTGAATGGCTGGAGCAACACCCGGACATTGCTCAGGCGCTCGACCATAAAATTCGAGCCAAACTGCTGCCCACCAGTAATCAGGTGCCTACCGAGACTCCACAGGCTGATGAGGCCAAGGACGATCAATTGGACATGATTGCCTGACCGCACGCCCGGCCCAGGGGAGAGATCGCTCTCCCCTGCTGACCCAGCTTTCCTTCAAAATCAGCCCCGCCGTAACTCCAGTGAGTTTCAACCACAACCAAGGAGTTACTATGAGCAACTTTCTGAAAATCGCAGACGCGGATATTACCTGGCTGGTACGCATCGTATTCGAAGGTGAAGGATACGGTCAGTGGAACGAGGAAAAGCAGTGCTTTGCCTTGAACCACGACGAAGGGCTTACCACGGAGGAGTCTGTGACCCCTATAGTGGAGTTCTATGATACCCGCCGAGAAGGAAGTCCTTTCGGAGGATACTTCGTTTCGCGCTACTTCGTATCAATGCTCCTCCGACGAAATGCTACAGGCGGTCTAAATCTGCAAGGGGACGTTCCCGAGTGGAGTATATCGGCGCGCACAATGGAGATTGTACGGTCCTGGCTGGCTCAGTTTGGCCAAGGTGATCGACAGATGTCTTCGAATGACCCTCATGTTCACTGCTCCATTGCGGTAGTGGCGAACGATGATGGATCAGGCAACCCAGGCATCAAATTTCAAAGCTTCTTTGTGCCGGAAACCCTGTACAACTGGGGGCAGCACCTCAAACTGGCTCGCGATATGGCCAGGGACGCAGGTATGGAAGGCGAGATGGTTGAGTTCTGCAATGAGGAACTACCGGCTCTGGCTCACGCTGGCCGCGCACTGGAAAACAGTTCGCCAACGGTCAGTGAAGGTCTGAATCAAAAAGAGACCAGTATCGTCCTGGCCGCCCTGCGATGGTTCCAAAGCTGCAAAAACGGAGAGCATGACATGTCCGAAGTGGCAGACATCTTTGATCCCGACGATGTCTCCATGAATGATATTGATGATCTTTGTGAGCGGATTAACTTTGGATCGTAATGAATATGCCCTCCTCTGGAGGGCATTTTTATTTCAGTAGAAAGGAAAGGGTCTGCAACTGTTGGCGCTGGGCAGTAAGGGACTTGGGCTCCGTCATGATGGTAATGAGATCCCCAGGGGCTCGGTTGCTTGTCGGCCGGAGTGCCGAAGCTCCTTGTAGGTCATATCCATGGACCGTCAGCCCCAGGTCACGGAGCGTATTGGCATACCCTGTCACTGCCCACCGAATACCCGCTTCCTGAATTGTCACACGGATTATTAAGAGGCTGTGTCCATGCCGCACACGGCGCAAGAGATGATGCGCTGAAGGCCCTTTGTGTAAATCCCGTGCCATACGGGGAAATTCACGCGAAAAGGCTTTCACAAGGCTCTCAACGCTGTTCTCTTGGCTTCTACTGCCATGCTCAAAGCTTCGTGGTTTTAACCGCCAAACTGCCACCATGGTTGGTCCCGTCTTCAATGTGAAGGTATATGCCCAGCAGCTACGGCAGACGGTATTTTCTAGTGGAAATATCCTGGCTCCGTATCTCCAGTGAGTTAAAAACACTGGAGGTGAGTTATGCGAAGAACGAGAAAAGCGTGGGTTGCACGAGGTATGGCTGCGGCTGGTCGAGGAAAACATGGCCGCGCAGGGTACAACTATCAGAGTGTTGCCGAATACGATCGTCGCCGGAAAGAGACCATCCTTGCCTTTTCCAAGGTGCTATTTTCGGCTTACCCTGGTTTGGAAAAGACCGGAGAAATGCGAGGGGACGGTGTGAAGTACCTTCACCTGTTCTATCGCCTGAATGACGATCTGGTGTTCTGTCTCAAGGTTTCGGAGTCGGCGTTGTCTCCGATACTGATAGGCCCGGCTACCGAAGTGGACAAGGCTGTCCGCTGGCTGACCCAGAAGCAGCCTGATCTCATGGACCGTTTCAAGATCTATGAGCCCCGAGGCCACTTCGATTCCGCTCTCTCGGATCTGGGAACCCATCGGGTTGAGTTTATGGCCAAGTTCCTGGATATCGAGACCTATGCCCCGCTTCTCAAAGCCCTGGACTATGCAGTTACGCAAAAGAAAGCTGCATGATGACTTGCCCTCCCTTATGGAGGGCATTTTTATGCGCACAACTCCGTTTCTGAAACGGATACCCAACCTTTTTCCCTGGATTCTCTCGCTCGGGTGGCCAACTGATCGGCGAATTCATTACCTTCGATCCCAGCGTGCCCTTTCACATGCCTAAGAACCACATGATCCATGAGCTGCTTGTAAGCCTCATGAGCGCACCGGATCATCGTGACGTTCTGGATGGGAGCGTCATTCCCCTTTCGCCACCCGTTCTTGGCCCAGGTAAAACCCCAATTAGCGACAGAATTCAGCGTGTATTGAGAGTCACAGTGGATCACCACTTTTTCGGTGAATCCTTGGTCACAGACCAGAAAGTCGACAAAATCCAATGCCTGAAGGAGTCCATACAGTTCAGCGGTGTTATTGGTTCCCTGAGGTTCATGACAGCCGTAAAAACCCTGCTGAAACACGCCGTCAGCGTAGATCACCATGCCGGTCCCTGAGGGCCCCGGATTGGGATAACAGCCGCCATCACAAAACACCGCATAAGGGAAGCCAGCCAGGAGCTCCTCCATCGTCGCATTCCGGAAGCTTTCGAATGCAGCTGTATTTCCCGGCTGATGCGTTTCCGGATTATTGAAGGCTTCCAGAGCCTTCTCATAATCGGTATAAGACTTAAATTTTGCCCCTTTGAATCCGACGATCTGCCGATTACAGTCTGGCCACGAGGAATAAATCCCAGGCTCTCTTCCCACCCAAACGACATAATGTTTCGCCATAGTCAGATCTCCGGTTCTGTTCCGACTTTCTTACGGAGGCATACAATTTGGCGTGGTCAATAATTGCTCAAAAGCAACATAATGATGATGTGCAATTACAATGGTCCCGTAGTGGATATGAGTTCACGAGAGAGGAGAATTCAGTTGAAGCCACTAACGAAGAAAGAAGCCTTTATAGTGCACCTGTTTTTTCATGAACAGAGCGCGACGGCGGTGGTTGCGACACTTGCCATTGGCATTGCAATCTACATAACCCCAATGTTGCTTGTAGCCGAGCAATTTTCAGGCATCGTGTATCTGGGAATACCTTTGTTCTCTGGATTTGCTGTCGTTGCGTCCATCATTGTGTTGCCGTTGGTTATGGTGCGCCGAGCACTTGTTCAACGGTCCCATACTATGGCGAACAAGGTGTTGGCTTATAAACACGGGTTACATAAAGCCTAAAATGACAAAACCCCGCAATAGCGGGGTTTATTCATTACAGGGCGAGTGTTTCGGCTCGCCGCAAATGTTGCTCCATCGCATCATCCAGTACGTGGTGGCCATAACGATGAAACAGTTTCGGGCTCTTCATAAAAATGAAGTCGCGGATCCAGCTGAATGGTTTGACCGCACAGCCCGCAACAATGCCCAGCACCAGATGCATCCAGATAACCACGCCCAGGTGGCTTCCTTCTACGGCGTAAATCCCCATGCTAAGCGGCGTCCAGATCAGGGAAGCCAGCATGATGATCAGCGTCGATTCAGCGATGGTGCAGTTCTTGAAGAACAGGCGAGCAACAACACGATCATTCAGTAGCGCTTTCATTTACGAACTTACTCCTCTGTGGGTTTAACTCACCCATCACTACGGTGCCCCGCATTTTGGGTGAGACACAGAGGATCAGTGCCTACTCAGCTTCTTCCTCATCCAGGTCCGTGACCTGTTCTGATGCACGCTGTGTAACTTCATGCTTTGCCATGCCATTGACGATCAGTTCAGAGCGTTCACGGACGAACGAAATCAAGCTCATTTCATCCATAAAAGCCCCTTTCTTGAAGCAGTAGGCATCCACTTCATAATGGAGCATACGCAGTGCGGCTTGAGCATGGTTGCCAGGCCACACCGTCGTCTCAACCGTGCCAGTCGTGGATTTCTGATGGTCGGTGAAACTTGTGAGAGTGACTTCCACGCCAATATATCGCGGGTACGTCATTGAGGAATGCGGCCCAGCCAGGCCCTGCACGCCCCACTTCACACGATCCTTTCCAAACTGGTTAACGACCACATCAACAAATTGCGGATACAGCTCTTCCATAATGACGCGGAAGGCTTCTTGCCACCCGATCGCTTTCAGAGCCGCTTCAAGACGGCCGTAGTACTTGAAGGTCGGAGCGAGCCCTGAAACGTGATAGCCGTTTTTCCCCGAGAAAACAGAGATTTCGTGGGTGGAAATAATGTTCAGGCTCATGTCAGTTGTTCCTTTTCGTCAATCTAGGAGGCTTACGGCAGGAACAGATTTGGCAGATACGAAAAAGCCCCTACAAGAGGGGCGTATCAGAGCTTAGAGGTCCTCACCAGTCACTTCGATGGCCGTTTCTTCATTGGGCCGCGAAATGTGTAAGGACTCCCCTTTCTGTGGCTCGAATCGGATACCCAGCTGGCTGAGAATGACCTCTTGAACCCTCCGGCGACTCATTCAAGGAATTGAGTCGCGGATTCTGATCACTCTCACGCAGCTCTGGCGCTTGGCCAGAGCGTGGAGAGCGTCACCGGGGTTCCCGGTGTGCGGGCAGGCTTTTGCTGACCCGCACGGGCCGACGGCTTACGCCGACCGCCCTGAAAGTAGATCAGACCTCGGGCGGCGATGTTATAGGCCGCGTTGAGGTCGGCGTGGTATCGCTTGCCAGAGGCGAAGGTACATAGGCTGACGTTGCTCGCATCTCGTTTTACCGGGCCAGAACCGTCGAAGGCCTGGGAGCTGGTGCCACGGGCATAGACCAGCACTGACCGCAGTCCGGATTCCTCAGCCTTGCTCTGAACCCGGTCCACCAGCATCCGATGAAACCACCGATGGAATCGGGCCTTCATTGGGGAGCGCCTGCGACCGGCTTTCGGACGCCAGCCTTTCAGGTTTTCAGCCACCACTGCCTCACAGTCATGCGCCATGGCGAGATTGATCAGTTGGCGGCTGATCTGGTGGGCCTGGTTGTCTGTCAGACGCTTGAGCCGCAGGTGGTCCCGGCCGCAAAACCCGGCAGGGAGCCGGGTCCCGTGGCGCGTGTGCGCCCGCGCTCTGGATCGGATGCGCTGCATCAGCCGATGCTCACGGTCTTTATCACTGCGCCGGAGGAAACCTCGGGCGTGGACAGTGCCTTGATCGTCGACCACGGCCCAGGTGGCCGCTGTATTGATGCCCACATCCACGGCCAGCACACGCGTTGGTGTCCTGACCGGTGTGACCGGTGTGAACTGTTCCGGCAGGGACAAACCCCACCGTCTTCCGTTGAAAGTCAGCAACGGGGATTTGGCGGTACCGCGACCGCGATAACGAAGCTTTCCGGACAGCCGGAAATTCATCCAGATCCAGTCATTGCGGTACCGGACTTTGATGAACGCCTGCGTGGCGGCCTCGTTGAGCTTGACGCACTGGCCGCCGTACAGGCTCGGAAAGGTGCTGGTACTGGCCGTCAGCCTTGGAGGCCGCGAGTGCGCGTGCCGACGCTGACCATCGAGCCAGTTGCTGTACCGGCTCATAAACGATCGGACCTGGCCAACGGCATCCATGATGGCCACTCGGCGCAGGTAGGAAGGGAATTTGTAGTACCGGTTCTGAAAGTAGCGATACCGAACACTCGGACGCTTGGCGGTGGGATGGATCAGGCCTTCGATCACAGCCACCGCCTCGTTACCCTTGGCGGGGCCCACCGACGGCCAGTGCGTGAACGCCACCGTCATCAGGTCTCGCACCAATCGACGATACAACGCCAACGTCTCGGCCAGCGCGTCGCGCTGGGCCTGGCTGTCAGCGTGAATTCGGAGTCGATCGGAACGAATAATAGTCATGCCGGGAACTGTATAAATAAACAGCCCTAAAGACAAGCCGCCTTGACTAGCGACTCATTCCGAGAATTGAGTCGTAGAATGCGGCGGCAGTTTGTTCAATACACGGTTCACCCTCAAGAATCGGATCATAGTCCTCCAGTTGCCCTGTATAGACTTCAGTTCCCGTCGGAACGGTGAACAGATACGTGGCCCCGGTGTCATACTCATTCGTCCACAGAATGATGTACCGATCCCGAGCATCCGAAAGCGGCTTTAGATCGAAGAATGTGACCGTACAAAGCGTACCGTCTTCGTCCTCAACCTCCAGGACGCCATCACGGAAATCCGCCTGTTCGAGGTTTTCGAAAGGCAGGAAGTACTCGCCTCCATTTTCCTCGTCAACCCAGCTCAAATAGACTTCTTCTTCATCACGCCCGCCGATGTCAGCATTCGTCAGCAGCGGACTTTCGTTGATGACAAAGTGATAGCTGTTGAAAAGGGCCAGAACGTCAGAAAGGGTTTGCGGCTTTTGCATAATCGTAACTCCTTGGTTTTGGTTGGAACTCAAGGAAGTTACGGAGAAGGGATATTTAGAAAAAAAGCCCGAACAATGCTGCTCGGGCAGCGAGGAAGTGTTATGTCTTCAGGCGGCTATTTCTTCCGGAGTGCCATACATAACCTGGTCAAAAATACCCAGACCAATAAGTGCTTCTCGGATTTCTGAAGGTGACAACGCTGCCAGGTAGTCCTCATTCCCGGTTGCCATCGCGATATTAGATAGACCAATGGTATTGGCGATGGAAGCAATGCTCGATGCCGAAGCCGCTACGGCTCCTTCCATCAGTACAAAATGATTCAGGCCTTCTGGATTAACTGATTCGCCGTTGACCTGGAGGTCACCAGTCAGTTGGAATGCGATTTTACTCATGATCGAACCCTTCATTGTGTCTCGTGGTATGAGGGCTACGGAAGGTCAAAATTTAGAGCGGCAGAATTCCCCGGTGCTGTAGGCAAAAACGTGAGCGACCGCACAAAATGGGTTAACCAAAGACTCGGGCAATCGCGTTCGCTTTGTGAGGGCCAATGCCTTTTATGGCTGCAATCCTGTCCGCCCCGGCCGAGGCCAAGGCCTGAATCGACCCGAACTCTCGCAAAAGCAATTCAGCGGTGATCTCGTCCACGCCTGGAAGCGCCCTCAATGCATTCATCTTCTGCTCAAACAATGCCTTTGGCTTCGCTTTGCTCCGATCACTGGGAAGCATCTGGCCCGACAGAAACGCGGACGCAAGGCGAAGAATCATATGGGCACTATGCTTGGCATTGACCGTAGACAGGATCGAGATCCGCTGTACGCCTGCCAGGAAGCTAATCGCCCCGTCGATCTGGGTCAGACTGAGCCCCTTTGAATTCTGGTATACATCGCCTTCCAACAGCATGACCGGCACAATGTGCTGATCGGAGTTCTCCGCAATAAACGTTAACCGGTCAGCCTTCTGAAAAAGCCTGCCCTCGCTGGTAAGGGATCGCTCGAAATCGGTTTTCACCCCATCATCCGTGCAACGCTGGCGTTCAATCAGCAGTTGATTACCCTGAGAATCCTCAACTTTGAAGTCAGCGACCTCCAGATCCGCTCGTCGCACTGACACGTTGGGATGACTGGAGAGGAGTGTGCGCATCAACTCAGTTTCATACTGACTGATGTAGATCCGAATGTTGCGATCAAACTTCACTTTAGCGAGGTCGAGCTTGTTTGCTTCAGCTGCGCGATCCCGGTTGCTGCGATACGGACGCTCCTTGGGTGTGCCCGTATCGCTCCCTTGCTGGGCCAACAACACCAACTCGTCCCAGGCTTCCCTTCCATCCAATCGTGCCGCTTCCAGGATAGCCGCCTGGAACTGATCAAGCTTGGTGTCCGGTATCGACTCTTGCCCGGTCACGACCGTGTGGATGTCCGCTCCTCCTTCTTCGGAAGACTCCAGCCACACTTTGACGTCCTTACAGCGCCAGTCACCATCGACCTGTTTCGTAGCTTGACGAACAACCTCATACGAGAAGTAAATCCGCGACTGACGCGTTTTCGGGTGTGTCCATAAACGAAGCATATAGCCTCCCTGTGCCTCAACCAGCAGCCTTCAATACCGTTTCTTTCAGATGTGCCCGCAGTGCCATGAGCTGTCGACCAAGGGCAGGATGAATTTCCTTGTCGGTAGGCTCCAGCGGGCGCTCTCCTGTTTCCATCAATCGTTTCTGAAGTGCTTTATTCTGGAATTTTTCCCAAATTGTCCGTTTGAGTGCCCGGATTTTTAGCTCCTCTGACAGAGCCTCAAATTCCAAACGGTAGTCCGCGAGAATGGCATCCAATGCCTCTAGCGAATGCGTCTGTTCGATCCGGCCCTTCACAGACTGGTCACGAATCCGTGTTGCCAGCAACCAGTAATACAAATGCTTGCCGGAATAGAACCAGTGCGAGTGGAAATTCACCGGGCAGTAGAAATCGCACGACAGAAAATAGGTACTACCAATAAACTCAGTGATCGGCGATTTGATGTCCCCTCCAGGCAGCTGGACAGGCGGTGCTGTAGGTCGCGCTGGCGTTGGGGCTGGCGCAGGCTTGCTTCCAGACTTCTTCCGCAGAGACGTAAACTGCAAACGACAAATCAGTCCCCCTTCTGTCCTGCCAGTTACGGTCTTACGGTTCACCTTTTGCACAGCAACGGTGACGGTTTCGCCTGAAGTCAGGGTTGCCTCGTACAAATCACCAACCGCCACTTGATCGCGGGTGATGATTTCGTCGGGAGGATCCAGTCGCTTATCAAACTCCAGGGAGAGAGCCTTTTGTCTGCACCTCTGCACCAAATCCTCAAGACATTCGTGTCCTGCCAGGTCTGAGAGCAGATCCAGCCACCGATAGAATTGAGGATTGTGTACCTCACCCTTCACTCGCTCACCCGCCATTCTCTGAATAGCATGTGCTGACTCGTGCAGGATGGTGTGTGATAGCAGATGAGCCAAGGTTACTTCACCGCCAAAATAGCCCTTCTCGCGGATCTCATGCGTCGAAAGCCAATTTCCTGCCTGGCGTTCAGAGAATTTGGACATAACCATGTCTTTGCCAAAGATGATTCTGTGAGCCATATCCCCACTTTCCTCATCAATGGTGATTTTGTGGTACGTGCTCTTTCCTCGTCCCACTTTGGGGTTCAGGGGACCAAATGGCTCCAGATCATGATGTTCGGCCAACTGCAAAACGGCAGGCCAAACGGTATCTTTCAGTACCTTGACCATTACCTCTGCAATTTTTCGGGCTCGTGTTTCGGGAATCATGATCGTGCATAATGCTTAGTGGATTGAATGCATATCCGGATACGGGGAGCCAGAAATTAAAACGCTGCTCGGGGGTGCAAAAAACCTAGCTACCGTAAGAAAAATGAGTTTGAAGAAGGATTCGTGGAGTGACTGTGAAGCTGATACTGCCCGCCTCCGAACGACAACTAGATGACGCCCTGTCCAAATTTGAAAAACCCATCGTAAAAGCCGTTGCCTATCTGGGCTTGTTGGCCAAAGCACATGAAGGCAAGCAGAGTCCTGTTACCGTTATTCACCAGGCGCTGACATCGTTATTGCCGTCTTTGAGTGATCAGGCAGTAGTCGATCAGATTCAATCCACCCTCGATGCTCAGTGGCGTCCTGATTCGTGCCTTGAAGTCCAAGAGTTGTTCGAACGCCACGAGATTGGATTGCTGAGGGAGGACGAAGAATTCTTTCTTGAGGGCATTGAACGGGAATGGGGCCCTGATTTTACGAAGAAGGTCCTGGATCATCGGAACCCGCTGAAGCACCAGTTGGTGTTGAGCAAAAACTCAGAGGTTTGGTTCGACGACACCAGCTGGCGCATCCTGGAAGAATTCCGCGCTGGGAACGACGAATCCATGTCGGTTCAGGCCTTCGCCGGTACCGGGAAGACGCATCTCGCGAAAATCGCCATCTCGCACCTGGACCCCCATTCAACGCTCGTCCTGGCCAACCGGAATGCACAGCTCGAAGGCATGGTCCAACGTCTTGAGGCGGATCAGTGCGTGCAAATGAACTTCGGCAACCTTGCCTGGCAGATGTATAGGAAAGCGTTTGTGCGCGGAAAAGATCCACTGAAAGGTCGACACAACGCCACCGTTAATTGCACGGACGCAGAAATAGCCCAGACCCTGCGTTTTTTCGATGTTGGGCCATTGAATAAAACGGCGGTTGCGCGACTTGCCCGGCGAGCAATGAACGCGTTCTGTGTGAGCGCAGACGATCAGCTAACACAGAAACACCTGCCCTCGGTAAAGGGCAACCTCTCGTCGGTGGATCGTGAGTACCTGGTAACCTGTGCCCAAACAATATGGCAAGAAATGTTCACCCCCGAGTATCCGGATCTCCGGTTACCCGTGCGCGGGTTCCATTTGCTCAAATTCCTGTCCATGACCAAGGAAACCATACCGGAGCCTTTCACCCACATCGTGATTGATGAGGCACATGAGCTGTTCCCCAGTGCCCGAAAAATACTGGATCGCAGCCCACAAGCGGTACTGAGCCTGGGCGACCGCTATCAACGATTTGAGGGGCATGAGCCCGACGCCGCCAAGTCCGTGCGGCAGCGGAATATGACGCTCGTTCACCGGGCCGGTGAAGACATCGAGGGTGTGATCAATCCCCTACTCGAACGTCACGAGGAGAAGCCTGAAGTGGCTGTACAGGGCACCCGGTCTCGCAGGACGGAAATCGCGCCTTACGGCCGGGCCTTCATTCCCGACGAACCGACCACCGTCCTGGTGGGTACCGAAATTGTGCTGTTTGAATGGTTCCAGCGGCTGGCCTCGGAGGGTGCGTCATTCACTATGCTGAGCGGAGCCATGCCTGGGTTCAAGCGGTACATGTCGTCGATGATTGACCTGTACCATCGGGGAATCCGCCCTAACCACCCACTCCTGTTCCGGTTCGGTACCTGGCAACAGTTGGAAGAAACACTGCATTGGCACCCATCGTTCAAAAAGATCCGCACGCTCTTGTCCAAAGGCTATGACGTGCATGACTTCGACCGGTCCTTCGATCAGATGCTGTCTGTTAAAACACCCAAGATCCGGCTGGGGCGTATTGAAGATGCCAAGAACCTTGAATTCGAATCTGTGTTGATCGCACCGGATGTCACATACAGTGCCGAGCGAGGCAAAGAAACCTCAGAAGTGCTCAGCAAAATCTACACTGGGGTGTCGCGGGCACAATCAAAAATATGGCTGCCAGAATCGACGCTCGCCTGGCTTCAATAAAAAAGCCCGCATCATGTGCGGGCTAATCATCTGGCCTACAAAAGCCGTCGAGCAGCTTCACACTCAGCCAGCGTGGCTTTCAGAGTCGAAATATTGCTCGCAAGTAGCTCGTCGGCCATGGAGGCAAAGTCCTGCTTGGCTGCCTCAAGCATCCCAGCGTCGCAGTAGCCGAAAGCCGTTACAACACCCTTCGGCTGAAGCTGAGGCATTAAGCGCAATCCCGAAAGTTCGTACAACGACTCTTTGGATACGCTCTCACCTCCCAGCACCAGAACGCAGCCCTTGGCAGGGCCAACGTTTGGTGACGTATTCGCCGGGGCGTCAACAACCTGCTTTGAGAAGCCGCTTGAATTGATCCGGAAGCGAAATTTTACAATTCGGCGAGATGGATCTTTGTATTCATCGATCTCCTGAATGATGAATGACTTACCCATAATTGGCACTCCTTGGTTGTGATTGAAACTCGCTTCCAGGTACGGCACCGGGAATATTGCACTTTCCCCAACCACAAAAAAACCCGCCAGAGGCGGGTTGTCATAGCTTTAGGTGGGTCCGTTAGACTCACCGTAGGCACCAGCCGGAAGAACCCAGTTGTCCATGAAAATGGAATCTGTGAACTCTTGGCTCATGGCTTTTTGCACCAGTTCATCGGTGATGGTGTCGTAGGGCTCAACCCCCTCCACCTGCTCCCGAACAGACTTCTTGCGGTGAATTGTCTTTCCGAATTCTTCTTCGTACTTGGCAATCCGCTCGAACCGTTTGGGATCGATGTACTTGATGCTTGCCCATTGCCGGGCAGATCCGAAAATGCAGGCCATGCATGACAGTCGTCCCCAGCCCAGATAATACGCAGGGTGTACTCGCACTTTGTGACGTTCGATGATTTCCCAGACTTCTTCTTCTGAGAAACCATGCACCGGTCGGTAATGATCAACATGGCGCTTCAAACGGCCATTTCGAGCATCCGTCCGGTGACGTTCAAACGTCTTGTATTGCGAGCGTGCCGCGCTTTCCTGGGCTCGTTCTCCAGTAACAAACAGAATGCGCTTGTTATGGAAGCGAGATTGACCTGTCATGGCCTTTGAGGCCACGTCGACCTTCAGATACGCCGAGCAGTACCTCGTACTCAGCGAGGCTGCGAGCTGAGGAAACATTCGCCGGGTGCTGCGTTTTCCTCCCTTACCTCCCGCTTCAAAAACACCGTCTGGTGTCTCATAGCGAGTCGGTTTGGTCCGCTCATCCTGTCTCAGCATTTCCCCCTCAAATCCCTTAACCTTCCAAGAGAAATAGATGGGGATACCCATCGCCTGTGCAGCTTTACGGCAGTAATCCTCCGTTACGGGCCAATCCATAAAGTGCTCGTCGTCTTCACGACCGTCGACACAATGATGCATAAGCTCGATACGGTCTCTCGGCACACCGGCCTCGATCAATGCCAATAAGCTGGCCCAGGAATCCTTGCCTCCCGAGAAGGCCAGAAGAATAAGGTCGTAGCTAAGCAGATCCGGTTCCGTTTGCTCATCGATGTCCACAAAGCGGACAGGCTCAACATCTGTTTCCGCAAACAGGTCAATTTGTGCATCAAGCATGACGCAACTCCTTGTTGTGGTTTGAACTCACAGGAGCTACGGCTGGGCGGGAATTGAGGTAGAAAGGCTCCGGCCTAAAAAGACGGATGCCGTAAGATTGAGGTAGTCCATCAGAAAGGAGAGGCCTGTGGTATCACTGCTGAGATTCGCGGTTAAAGCAACGCGAAAAAGCGACATTCAGCCAGTCAAAGCACTGCCTAACCAGACAGCCAAAGTCGATATCACTGAAGCACTGAATGTGCTCCGTACATCTCAATCCGTCGAGGGAATGCCCGAGGACATTGATAAAATTCCTTGTGAGCTGGACTACCCCTCTGTTCGGTTGGATGGCACAGGCTGGGCGGGCTTTGAGAGCGAAGTCGAAAAGCAACTCCAAGATGCGCCCTGGAAGTGTGTCACCCTGCGGGCGACTGCACTTTCTCCCTCTAACGAGCCTCGGAACTTTACGCTCAACGATGAGGCTTCAGGTTGGAATGGCATCTGTCGCCCAAGAGTGCTGACCGTTGCTTGGCCAGATCCCATCTCTCAGGAAACACGACTGTCCAGCTGGGAGTTGGATAGCCTCAATATTGAAGAGCGTGCACGACTGTTCGGGGTATGCCTGACCCAGGTTGTAATCGGTTATGACCTGGTTGTCACACTGAACTGGCTGAGCCGCGAGCACGCTCGAATCACCGGAGAACTTCCAGAGTTTCCTGACCGCACAATCGACATTGGATTGGCCGGGCGCATCCTTCGCCCTTCTGTGCCTATGGAATTGCAGGTCAAAGCGAACAAGGACGATGGAGCTAAAGACATTGTTGCCGAGGGAGGGCCTGGCTGGTCGCTGGAGGCGCTCTCATCGGTTGTTCTGAACGCGCCCGTTGTGAGCTACACCCCAACGGTCAGCAGGGAGTGGGCAGCGCCAGCCCCGTTGAGTGATGACCTGCGCGAAGAGGTTGAAGCGCAAACCACAATGGTGATGCGAGTGCTTCAGGGGTTGCTCAAGGTCGATGAGTCGATGGATTTGCTGGATGCGTGGGACAACCACGTAATGGCTCAAAGCCGATCGGATGTTGCACACCTGCACTATATCCAGCACTACCCCCAGGTGCTGAGTGCAATGCACCTGAAGGGAATGCCGTTTAGCCAAGCCTCCTACAAAGAGTATGTGCAGACACTTGAGGCCAATCTGGAGACGCTGGTTCGTGATCTCATAGCGGCAGCTCCTGAACTCCAAGAATTTGAAGGGGACTTTCTGGACCCAAGCAAAGGTCTCAGTGAGCGCCTCAAGCATGCCATTGGCAAGGCGTTCACCGACCGAGGGCTAACGCTGGATTACAGCAAGGGCAAAGGACGCCTTCCGAAGATTGGAGAGAAAGAACTTCGGGGAGCTGGGGCCACCCGGAACGAACAGACTCGCCCCATCTTTGAGTCCCTGATAGCCATTGGTAAGAACAAGCGCCAAACGGAGATGGCGCATAATCTGTCCGGGTTCGCAGAACGCTCTCATGATGGTCGACTTCACAGCGTATTCCAGGCGACGACCGGCACGATGCGGCTGGTCTCTACGGAGCCGAACTGCCAGCAAATGCCAGGCGTGCAGTCTTTCCGTAACCTGATTGAGGCCGATGAAGGTCATCAAATTGTCTCTTATGACTTCAGCGCCCTGGACGTGCGCAATGGTGCCGCGCTCGCGATTCGCGCCCAACGCCGTTGGGTGGAAGCTCTGAAAACAGGCAACCTCAACCAACTGACCCATGACCCGGAAATGATCAAAGCTTTGGATGAGGCCCTGTCTTCGCAGAATCCGAAGATCGAACTAATGGCGCTGGAGCGCAATATGCACCGGCTTCAGGAGAAGGCGCGTCAATCAGGTGCATGGCAGGAATACGAAACCGCCCAGAAGCGGCTAGTGGCTCACCGGGCAGCCGTCGCATGGCTTGCCATCAAGCCCCACACTGAAGGTAGCGAAGATGGGTGTTGGGGTGGTCTCAGAGAGGCTTTCCAGCTCAATGCCGACGTTCATGCCTACACGGGCCTGCGCTTTACTGGAAAAGATCCCAAAAGCCTTATCAAGGCCGATCTGGGCGATAAACCCAGCCAAGATGCATTGAAAGCGTGGTGGGATAACATGGCCGGTGAGCTGGGCCCTGCCCGGCGTAGAGGTAAAATCGCAAACCTGTCGCTCCTGTACGCCATGACACTGGAGGGTTTCCAGAAGGATGCTGCTCAGAAGTTCGATGAACACTGGTCCTTGAAAGAAGCCCAGACCTATTACAGCGGTTGGTACCAAACGTTCCCTGAAATCGATTTGATGAACTGCATGATGGCTATGCAAGCCATTACCCATGGTTCTGACAAGAATCGACTCATGGGCTATCGCTTCAAGGATGAAGGGCGCTATGGGCGCAAGGCATTGACCATGTTCAAGTGCCGAACCTTGGCAGACAGGATCCTGTACGCAGAGGGTATTAACGCTGGTTTGAACTATGGAAACCAAGGCACGGGTGCTGACGTGTTGATGCGAGTCATGGTTGATCTCCGGCTGAACTATCGTCCGGTGTTCAATTGTCTCGTCAATCAGGTCCACGATGAACTGGTCAGCATGATGCCGAATGCGAAATTGGAGGAGTTCAAAGACATCAAAGAAACAGTCCTGCTGCAACATGCAGCGGAAATGACAGAACCCTTTGGGGTGCCTATGGATATTAGCTGTACAGTGGGTGATGTATGGATCAAGGATTAAGTTCACGTCCACAAATTTCGCATATCATTGATAGTGTGCTGGACCTACTGAATATCTATAACGAGCGTTTCGAGGAAATCCAGGAGGAACTCCGGGTCGTGCAGCCTCGTGAGGCTGGTGCGACCCTGATGTATCTGTCCAGACACTCAGAGAAACAACCAACATGCTTCGGGTGCCCACACATAGACTGGAAGCGCACAGGGCTTACTGGCGGAAAGGGCGAAAAATTCCTGACTCTGAGGAGGATAACCGGCAACCCTGTCATGCAAGTGCGTCGCCAAGGTCGGTTTCTCGATATCCATGACCAAGTACAGGCGCTGATTGGGGAAGCGAGAGACCTCGAAGCGGAGAAAAAGAAATTCACCAAGGTTCTGGGAAACCTCAGCCGGATGATTTCGTACCGCTTCGATGTCCCAGAGTTTGGTGAACGACTTGACCTCTATGAGAGAGGCGAAATCCTTAAAGAACACATCATCTTGCGCCTTAATGACATCGATCACTCACTTCAAAGATGGTCGCAGGAGTTAAATGAACTTCAACCGGGAACCTTTCCGCTGAAAGTCTTTTTGGCATTTCGTCGATGCTCACGGGGCTGCGACTTTTGCCCGCACCCGCATTGGGCAATCTATCGAAAGGTACGGGGAGAATCCGGAGAGACGAAGATTGAGGCGGTGCGGGTGGAAAAGCCACTTGTGAGCCTCCCAAGAAATCCCAAGGACCCCGAGAAGGTCGACAAGATTCGTTCAATCGTAAGGAATGTGCAGAGCCTTCTGCGGGAGCGTGAAGGATACTCGGATAAGGTATCCAGCCTGACCCGCATGTATAGGGCCAAATTTGAACTAGCTCATCGTTAGGGAGACTCAGTTTCCGCGTCCAGCTGAGGACCTGGGTCATTGAGTGCGGGCTTCAGCGCAGACGTGGTGTTCTCAGCCTGCATCAGCACTTTTGCGACATCGATTTGGTGGGTCGGGATCTGGACAGCAATCCGAGTCGCGGATAATGCGCGAAACAGCATGATCAGATCCTGCCCGGTCAGTACGGACGCATAAAGGGCTTCCCGGTGCGGGAATAGCAGATCAAGCTCCGTGACAGTTTCTGGCAGCCCCTTATCAGGCAGACTGTACTGCTCAAAGAAGCAAATGGGCCGATGCTTTGCGAGCGTGACAACCGGCATTGGAAGGTTGTCTGACGCTGACTGGCGTGCGCGTAATAGCAACTCTGCTTGGCGGGCTGCCGATAGGTGAGTGAACCCGTCAGGGTCAAATTCCTGATCGCCATCCTGAACCAATGCGCATAGCGCCTCCAACTCTACTTCCAATACCGAAAAGGCTTCGGGATCTTCGTAATTCACAAGATGCAGTGCGCCTTTCAACAAGGTTACCCCTTTAAACCTATACTCGTATGAACTCATTGGATTTAGGTGCCGTTACCACCAAAGTCGTGGGCGAGCAGGAAGATCTAAAAAAAACCGGCGAGACAATAACATAGCTGCCTTAAAATGAAAAAACCCCGCACTAAGGCGGGGTAGTCATGGTTACGCAACCAGCTCAAGGTTGCTCTGGAGGTTGAATGCTTGATTCAGCGTTCGACCCAACCAGTATCCGACAGCCTCAAACATCGGGAAAACGATGCTTTGCCCTAACAGCTCATGGGCAAGGCTAGCAGAAATGTCATCATCATCAACGAGTTTTGCCGGGATGCCTTTTACGGCCGCATGTTCCAGCTTGGTCAGCAAACGAGACAGCTTGGAATCTGTCGGATGCTGAATGAAAGGATCGGTACTCCTGCGCTTGATGTACTGCCGAGTGACAGTAGAAATCCGGTCTTCAGCTCCAGTGAAGAGCTGCCTGCGGAATCCTTTACCTTGCGCAATGTCCCGTTTCTCTTTCTCTGCCAGGTAGGCCATCTCGCTCCACATATCAGAGTCTTCAGGAATGTCCTCAAGCACTTCACCCAGTGTTTCGGGCTTTTTCTGAATGGGAATGAGAGCATCCAGGTCGATAATGTCTTCGAGGCCTTCTGTAACCGCTACAACGCACAAGCGTTCACGGTTTTCCAGGGCACCAAATTCATTGCCGGTAAGGACACGCTCTGAAACGCGATAGCCTTGGTTGGAAAGCACTGCCCGAATAACAGCCATGCTGGCTGTACTGGAGTAGGCTTTCACGTTCTCGATGATAACGATCGCGGGTTGGGCTGACTCGATGTAGCGAAGGGTGTAGTAGAAGAGCGCACCAGCTTGGTCATGCTCTTCCGGCAGGTAAGTCCGTTTTTCACCTTTAGTGTCACGCATTTTAGCGCGACCAGCGGTTGAGGCTCCTGTGCACGGAATTCCTGCCAACAAAACGTCCGCTTTGACCCGAGGATCACAACGAACGTCCTGAATAGGCCCCTCAATCAGGATGGAATCGTCTTGGAACAATTCCGGATTTCGTTCAAGCGAAATGTCTTGATACTTCCGCTCTAACTCAATCGCAACCTGAACGTAGGAGCCCACACCAGCCTTCGCAAAGCCAGAGTGAATTGCCAGGTCCAATACACCGCCGCCGTGATAATGGCTATGAACAGCGAGCTTTTTCTTTTCCGCGATTTTCTTGCGGAGCCGATCCAGACGCTCTTTCATTTGCCCGGTCAGGTGGTGCTTGGTGATGACAATTTTGCCGCGACGGATCGCAATCCTGATCTTGTCCTCGATCTCAAACCATTTCGCGAGCGCCTTGTTGTTCAGATCAATAATGGGCACCTGTTTGGAACCGCGTTTGCGACCTGAAACAACCCGGCTATCGCGAGGGTCATCGACACGAATCAGTGTCAGCCGATCAGGATTGGATTCATCTACCTGGTAGGTGGTCCCGAGACGGTAACCTTCCCTTTCCAGCTTGGCACCCTCGAACCAGATTCGATGGGTACCCTTACGTTCACCGACTTTGGTAATGATGATTGCAGTCATCTGTAACTCCTTTTGTGTGGTTTGAACTCAAAAGGAGTACGGCGACCGGTATTTTCCAGGGAGGTTATAGGAAGTGGGAGAAAGAGGCGCTCGTGTATGCGTGGCTATCCAAATCACAAAGCTCTTTTTCGACGTCCGCTAATGTGTCATCCAGGTCACTCCCATCCTTGCGAATGGTGACAGGCATCTCGATAGATGATTCGCTTTTGCCACGAGCAACACGGAACACGCCTTCAAGCTCGAAGAAATCACCAGCATCATTAACGATTGTCGCTTGTTCGATAAGCGAGAGTTGTTGTGCAGTACCCATCTACCCTCCTGTTGTTACGGTAAAGGTTTCCATGCCACAGGCCGAACGGATGGTTTCCCGTCGCTGTTTGAAGTCCAGCACACGCCATCGTCCCAACAAGCCGGAGGCTCCTGGTCCTCAACGAAAACCCATGTGTAGCAGTCTTCCTCCTCGTCTCCGAGGAAAGGCCCCTCCCATGCGAGGATGTTGTCGCTACCATGGCCAGGGATCGTTGCTTGTATGGGAGTCCCGTCAAGTGGGGCGGTCGACATCGGTTGCCATTCAGAAGCTGTCATCGTCACCTCATGAGATGCACATCAACAAGCGAGCAAAGCCTCATTACGCTTGATCTTTTGGCACCACTCGCTTCACCCGCGCCCGGCTGAAACGGCAATGGGCACTGGCGGTGGCTTCATCCAGTGATGCCCCCTGCATGCAAAGCATGGTTGCGCTCTTGCCGTCGATAAACTCCACGATATAAACAGATAGCTTCATGGTCAGATACCGTAAGCAGAGAACCTGCATTGCTTACGGTAGAAAAGAAATTAAGCCCCGGAATCCGGGGCTTGTCAGGTCACTCAAACTCACCTCGATGAAGGCTATTGATACGTTCGCGATCAGTCTCAAGGCGTTCAGAGAGTGCGATTATCCGGTCGCGGACTTCAAAGACCCATCCCTGTGCCTGAAGCGCAGCATCGCGGTACGCCCTGCTGTTTCTGCGGGCTCGACTAACCTTCTTTGCCACGATGTCCACAAGCGACTTGCTCATGCTTGCTGACAGAAGTTCTCCGCTTAAAGCGCGTTCCAACATCGCACGCTCGAATCCCGGCTGACGCAAATGCTGGTACAGGGGATGGAGTTCGACCCAGGACCGATGCGCCTCTCTTCGCGTGTTTTGCCGTTGAGGTGTAAGCGATCGTTGGCCTTGCGTGTCTCGTCTGCCTGAGAACGCTGCTCTTCCCTGGCCTCATGACGAAGCTGCCGCCGAAGACGCTTTACACCGTCGGTAAGACCGGCATCACCTGTCTTCTTTAGGCAGTCTACGCCTACGACTGACACCTTGCCGTCGGCACTTTTTACGAAATACCGGTTCTTGATCGCGGTTCCGCAGTGCTCGCAAAAGAACGCCGTGCTGGTCTTCGCATCCTCGTCGCCGGGGTGGCAAAGTTTAAATGGCGCATCTCCAAGCCCTGACAGCGAGAACGTGTGTACGTCCTTATCGTGAGTATGATTTTCTGGTGTGGTCATAACTTTCTCCTGATTTGAAACTCACGAGAAATACGGACAGGAGTAAATTGGAAAGGTCTCGGTAATAAAAAACCCCGCTCGGAGCGGGGTGTCATTACAGCTGCTGGATTTGTCGAGCCTTATTCCTCATCCTCGTCGTCATAGAAAAGCCCTGGTTGGGGCAAGGTTCACTGGCAGCAACAGCGTCGTAGCTGATGTCCGGTGACTGAACGAGCTTGATGGGATATTTGAGAAGGCCAACATCCACAGGATCCAAAATCCGCCAACGCTTGGCTGAGATCAACGCATTTGGAGTGGGCAAGCCATCTCCAATCGGCTGACCATAGTTGCCCGGAGCCACCTTAATGTCCCAGTCCTCAAAGCATGGGAAATTAAACATAACGCTCCATCGCTGGCCAGTTTCCACATCCTCGTACACGGAACCTACCGTGAGAAATATCCCGAGCGAGCGGCGCTCTTCAAGGTCCGCATTCTTAAACCAATCGATCAGTTTAAGGTGCTCAGCATTCCACTTTGCAACCATCTCATAGGCATCCACACCACCAAAAATACCGTAACCGTCGTAGTCAGTTTCTTGGTAGCGCTCACCAGTTGGCGACAAGAGATACACCGGGATCGGTGCGCGGCCAGAGCCCCAGGCAGGGATGCTGCGTTTTGTGTCAGATGTGATCCAGCTAAATACGCCCATAATAAAACTCCTGTGTTGGTTTTAACTCGACAGGAGTACGGGCCAATCCAGTTTACACTGTCACGCATGTCTTTCCGTTCAAAGAGGCTTGAGGCGTAGTTCCTTTGCGAAATGGATCCGAAGGATTATGGCCACCACAAGAAGAACCACGTAAGCGTGGGTGCTCATCGGCCAGGTAATAACGCCCCACAACGACAAAATATGCGGTGCACAGAAGACGGCCATGTTCTGGAACGGATAGAACGGCATGCCGAGTGAGGCATGCCCAATGGCACTCAACAATATGGAGCCAACAGCGAGTGCTGAATAGACCAGGTACATGTCGGGGAACAACACAAAGGCCACACCAGTGCCCGCTACCTCGTCGAGCATGATGAATCCACAGATCGAGCACAGCAGGTCTCGAAGCATGGAGATGGCATCAATGAGTTCGTTCTTCAGTACCTGATTCATGGCATCCACTGTGAGTAAGGTGCTGCCAGAAATACGGTGTGATGATTTTTGGGCATAAAAAAGGCCCCCGCGAGGGAGGGCCTGTCAGTGCTATGCAACGTTGAGTTTGATGACGTCGAAACCGTCAAGATTCGCAGGCATGTCGTTTTTGTCAGGAAGAGCCCAGGTGGAGCAATACTCCTTGCGGGCCAGTATCCCGTGAACGGTGCCTTTTGAGCGAATCGCGTCCGCGTCGTGAGCCAGGATGTCATGAGGGTAACCAGCCAGCATGTAATCCTCTGTCAGCTGATAGAGAAACCGCTCAAAGGCTTTGTTGCCAGTATCGACAGTCAGCGTTCGTTTTGCCCGAACGAAAACTGCGATGGCATCCAGTGCATTCCAGAGATAGAACGGGCGGTTCATGTCTTTCACGAAAGGCCCTTTGTTTTCGCTGGAGAACACCTCATACAGCTTGTCCTCAAAACGCTCCCCGGAAGACACTTTGAACGCTTTTTCTTTCTTGGTCAGGGACAGATCATGTCCCTTTTCCAAGCGTTCAACTTCGAGCAGAGCTTTTTCGGACCAGGCTGTCAGCAGGTCAGAGATCGGCATAGCCTTGAGATCGTCAAGGCGACCCTCCAGTCCCTGATTGAGCTGGAAGACCAGATCCTTGCGCAAACGCTGGTACAGACGCTCTGTCACCCACGGCAAACGACTTTCGTCGCTCTCAACGTAGCGATGAAACCGCTTTGAACCCAGAATGGCAGCCGAACGGCTGAGGAAGCGAACTGTCGCTTTGGCCTCTTGGATCAGCTTTTCTTTGGTTGCAGCGGTTGTCGGATACGGTTGATACAGCATTGCTAACTCTCCTGTGTGATTGAAACTCAGAAGAGTTACGGGAGGGGTTATTTTAGACATAAAAAAAAGGGCCGTTTCGGCCCTTAATCAAGCGTGGTTGTACGGACAAATTGCAAGGCTGAGATGGTGCCCAACATAATGTCGTCACCATCTGGGTAGTTGTTGGGTATCACCCAGCCAGGAAGCCCGGCACTCAAGATACCTTCGACAAGCTCCTCCGAACAAAAAGCCTCAATACCCTGCTCCTCCAGGTATGCCTCGAAGCTTTGCCTGTCATAGAAGTCAGGCAGATCAACATCTTCGGTCAGCTCATATTCGTGGAGACGATAGGCCTCTTCATCGCCCAGAGGGAAGCGCTTGGCAAAGTATTCAGCAACACTCTGACTGGTAGAAAACCAGCTGCCAGCGGATATTCCTGCCGGGTCAAAATCCAGAGAAGTGCCGTGATACAGCTTGGTACCGCACTTTAGCGTCAGCATGAAACTCTCCTTTGTCATGGAAACTCCCCGGAGCTACGTCCGCTGAAGATTTCCAGAACCGCGTACGATGCGTTTGAGCATAAAAAAAGCACCTCCCCGGAGGTGCTCAATCATAGATGCACTTCTGCCTAATCAGCCCAGTTACAATCCAAGCCACCTTGGCGAACGCCTTTTAAGACCGCACATTCCGAACCATCATCCAAGCGATACACCTCTATCCGTCGACCTTGCGACAGTTCAAGTGTGGAGATGGGCGCTGCCTCGTTGGGTGGATTTACGGGTTCAGCGTCTTCTGTACAACCCGTCATCACGAGAACAGATAGAGTCAGCAGAACGATCACGATTTGTTTCATATAAAACTCCTGTTGATGTTGGAACTCCTCACCGGTACGGGGTTTCCAAACTTCCACCCGTGGGTGTCCAACAAAAAGCCCTCCGCAGGAGGGCTGAAAATCAAATATCCAGATTGGTGATTCGAACCGCAATGTGCCGGTCTTTGCATTCTCGTGGGATGAATTGTCCTTCATCACCGAAACGACTGCGCAAGGCACTGATAATGGTATCCCAGATATCTTCCGGCAGGTCCGAGTTTGAACCTTCTCCGTTCAGGCATGGCTCGACCAACACGATTGTGTCAGACCACTCACTCGGACCAGACGCTGACGTGTGCCAGGTCATCACCGTGTACTGAGGCTCACTCGACTCCAGGTACTCCAAAAAGTCTTTTCTTTGAAAGAACTCAGGTGCGTTGAGCTGGACATGTAAGCCAAAGCCGCTATCAACACCACGGTCCAAAACACTCTGAATGACTTGGTTTGACTGATCCATCGTAACTCTCCTCTTTTGGTTTGAACTCGGGAGAACTACGACAAAGCCGAAATTCAGCGTTCGCGGACGAAAACCACATCCCAGTATGCCTGATGCTCACCACCCTGCCCCTGGGCCCGCGCAATGGCCATCGCTTCCGCATCCGGGTTCATCAAGGCTGCACACGTATTGGGATCGTCCAGCCATTCTTTAACTACTTGGCTTGGATTGGCTGTGCCGCCGAAAACGATGGCTGAAACCATCTCCAGGTACCCTGCACTGTACTTCAGGCGTTCCTCGGGCCGGGAGCTATTGGAGCCAATGAAGGCAACAAAATCGTTGGATGCCATGTCTCGGGCATGAGAAGACACGGCCGATTCGGCATCAAAGGCATAGCCCAGAGGGTCGGCGGATTTGAAGAAACGGTTCCCGCAATGCCGGGGCGTCCATCGCGCCTCGTTGATTTCCTCGAAAACCTTTTCCTTGAATCCGGACAACGACTGTTCGTAATAAAGCCCTTGGGCCTGGGCCAATGAGGCGATACAGCTGAAGACGATAGCAGTAATAGTGGTGGCGAGTGTTTTCAGCATGGGCGGGTCTCCTATACCAATATTTCGCTCCCTTACGGTCTCGGAAATATTGCCACGGTCCCCTGAAACGAAAAAGCCCCTCATGAGAGGGGCAATCAGTGCGTTTAACGAATCATCGTCAACGAGTGAGAGTCTTCGAAAACGCCGTACAGAGTGGCTTTCGGATCTTCAGAGTCCAGATAGGCGGACTGGGCCTCGTCGTAATTGTCATGGACTTCAAATTGATCCGGGTTTTCACGATATGCATCTTCATCCATGCCTTCCGGGCCGACAACATAGAACTCGATGGGTGAGCCAGTAACAGTGAAACGGTACGACCCCGTATCATTGCCATCCATCCCTTCAGTGAATCCCTGTTCAACGCGCTTCTTGACCTCTTCCAGAGCCAGAACCAGTTCGTCGACAGCGTGGCCCGAAATTTCGATATTCAGATCCATACATCCTCCAGGTTGTGGTTGAAACTCACCGAAGGTACGGCAGGATCCGATTTGCACGTCAGAACACGTCGTAGTCCCGGACCAGTGAGTCGGCGTCCTTGTCAGAAAGCGCCTCTCGATTAACCAGCGTCAGTCCGATCTGAACCGGTTTGAGGACGGTTTTCCCCTTCCCTGACCAGCGTGTGGACCAATGAGCGCGACGGAAGTGCGGGCGAACCCCTGTGCGGTGTTCCGTGTCGTCAAGCGCTTGTTCGAGGGGCACGTAGGGCTTATTTGGGCCGACCAACACGCGGTTGTAGGTGCGTTTGAGCTTCTGCTCCGCTTTGCGTCGCTTTACCGGGTTCTGGATAGACGCCAGACGGCTTTCCAGCTCCTGTTGCTGGTTGTCAGGCACCTTCTCACGGTTGCCTGTCATCAGATACAGCAGCGCCTTTGTCAGGAGCTCCATGTTCTCGCGGAGATTGTCGGCCGCAGGCTCAATTTCAGTGTTTCGGTCCTTGAGAAACTCGATGGTTCTTTCAAGCGTCGACTCGACCCCTTGCTCATCATTCGTCCAGTACGTCGACCAATAGAACCCCTCATCAAACATTACGACGGAATCTTCACCGTCAGGTTGTGCTGCGCAAGGTGAAGCTGTGAACGATACCTCCATGCATCGGAGCGGTTTTTCAAAGTCCAGTTCGAAAGCATCCTTTGCTTCCTTGCTGAGCAGGGAGCCATCCGCATCTTCGTGGTAGGTGATAAAGGCACCTTCCAAGGTGTAAAGCTTTCCTTTGGCCCAAACGCGATAGGGCGACGTTCTCCGGTCTTCGGCAGGCCCAAATTCGAAGTAGCAGGTCGGATAGGGTGGCTTGATGAACATCATCGGGATGTGTTTGCCGATCTCCATATCATCCAGGCGCTGGCAGAGCGATGTGCGTAGGGTGAATATCGGGGCTTTCGAGATCATGAAGCGTCTAGCCAGGACCATCGACTCTAAGGCTGTTCGGCTGATGTTCAGTTCCCGAAGCAGATCCCCGTAACTGGATTCCTCCAACAACACCTTCGATATGTTCGCCGCTGGCATGCCCTCCTCCAAAAGAACATCCAGCGTGGCGTTCATGTTTCCTGCCAAGCCCTGCCAAAACTCTTGAGGGTGCTCAAACGAAAGGCGTCGAGGTAGCGGGAGTTCCAATGCGCCCGAGGGGTAACTGCGCATCTGGTCGATCAAATCTTTGAGCTTTGCTTGTTGCTTGGCGTCCATGAAGTCTCCTTGGTTTCTATACCCATTGTACCAAGCTCTGTCACTCGCTCTAAATGCTGTGTCCCCGTAACTCCAGCGAGTTTAAAACCAACCTCGTCCGAAAGGTCGAGACCGACACTGGAGTTTCAATCATGAGCCAAGTAAAAACTAACTTTCTGACTGTCGCTGAAGCCTTCTCTCACCAAGAGTTTTTCGAAATGGTCCAAGGGGCTATTGAGTACACCGAAACGCTTTTGGAAGAGAAAGTCACCGTGCCCTTCGAGGATATCGTTGCCGAGCTTTGGACAGATGAGACTCTGGTTCACGCGCCGAAAATCGATCCGTATCGATTGAAGCAGAACCAACGGAGCTTCGTTATGCGTGGGCTAGTCTGGCGTCTGCGGGATTATCTCACCGAAGAACGCTTCCGGAGTCTTGCGGTGTCCCTGCCTGAAGGTTCCGGGCTTCGCCGCCTTGAGGAATCCAATCAGGAGTTGCTCACAACCCTGTCCGAAGGTGCCAAGCTCGACATGGATAGTGATCAGGTGGCCAAAGAGCACAACCTCGACGACATCCTGGAAGTGGCCAAACTTCACAACATTGTGAAGAAGCGCACTCCGACCATCTGGGCTTTGATGGTTGCCGCTGGTCTCTCGGAAGACAAGCGACTGGACGTTCAGACACTGACTGACGTCCGCAACAACCTCAAGCAACGCATGGATCGACAGGCGGTTGAAGAGGGTCGTCGCAAGACGCAGTTGACGAAGGAAGTGTTTGCTCAGCACCTGAAGCTGGAAACACGCGCCTTCTGCCGGGAAACTGGTTTGGACTTCGATACTACCTGGATTCGGGTAGCGAACCTTTTGAAGAACCTTCGTGGTTCACGAGGTCCTTACAAGAAGACTCGTCAGAAGTCAGAAAGTTGATATGACAACCCCGCTCTGCGGGGTTTTTTATGCGCAAACGAAAAACCCGGCGCAAAGGCCGGGTCAATCATCAGGTCAGCAATTCTTCGTCCCACCGAGTCACAAAGCGATTCAAGGGCGTTCCTTGTTTCGAATAGATGAAAAGCTGAAGTGGAATGCGCCATTCCAACAGCTCCTCTCGATGCTTCTCAGCGAACTTCCTGGCTCGTTTAACCAAGGGCACTTCAAGTAACCGTCCAGCGCTGCAAAGGGCGTCCCAGGCATCCTCCAGGGCGTCAATCCGACGCTGACGTTCTGTCTCCTGGTTCGCGATGGCCTGGATATCCTTGAGCTGATTCACGTTCACGTAAACATGCTCAATCGCACTCCAACGCACATTGCGTATTCCGGCGAACGTGAACACCCATACCGGTTGAACGTGAACACCTGATTTCTTAACGCATCACCCACCGGAGTTTGTACTCCGGGTGTTCACGTTCAGTCAATTTCCTGAAGTCGT
>Ga0114983_1000104_pt1 | contig 31602 bp, 23 predicted proteins | sample Shrwel_input2_RT_FD_87182 | JGI IMG/M metagenome (GOLD analysis project Ga0114983, IMG submission 87182) | Subsurface microbial communities from deep shales in Ohio, USA - Utica-3 well 1 S input2 RT | ecosystem: Environmental > Aquatic > Deep subsurface > Shale gas/oil reservoir > Produced... | reverse complement strand
TTACCCGTCGGCGGCAGCGGATGCGTACTTTACGGATTATCGCGGACCCACACAACCCCTTTCTTGCAAAAAGGTGACGACAAGGTTGTGGATAGATGAAGGCGGCTGACCGGGTGTGGATAAGCCGAGGGGCCAGACACGACAACGCCCGCACGAAGGCGGGCGTTGTCGTGTTGCGAGCAGGAAGCCTTGTAAAACTCTGCTTGTCAGTCGCCAATGGCTAGGCGTACTGATCCTTCATTGCCGCCGTAGGAACTCACATTGATCTCGTAGGTGCCAGGCTCTAGATAGCGCTGAATCCGAGACCCATGGCCCATGTCACCCGCGTCATCGTTCTGTTCACTGACCCCATTGCCCATCAGGCTCAGAATGGTATCTACCGAGCCCGAGGTGCTTTCGATGACGACATCCCGCGCCGTCTCTAGGACCAGCTGGTAAACCAAGTTGCTCCCGGAGGTCAACCGACCATAGACCACCTCTCCGGTCGCCACCTCGCCCCCGTTGCTGAAACGCCCCTCAAAATCAAGCTGATGGGTACGCAAGCGATAAAGCCCGGTACCGCTGTAGCTTTCCACGTCCAGACTATACTCACCAGGCTGGAGCACGGTGGTGATCAGGGAGTTGTTGTTGCCGCCGCCATCGTCGTCGCGCAGGTCGATGCCGTTACCATACAGCCGAAGCATGGGATCGAAGGTGCTTGAATCTAGAGCGAGCTCGACCTCGCTGACCGCATCAACCTCAAAGCGATAAGTATTGCCCCCTCCGGCAAGGTTGCCGCCGAAGGTCTCACCCAGCGTCAGCGTTCCGCTGTTGCGCAACTCGCCGCCGTATGCATCAACAGATGCATCAAGCGAGTACTCGCCATGCCCCTCAGCATAACTACTCACCTCGACGCGATAGTCGCCGGGCATGAGTACGGTTTGTAGCCGCGAGTCACTATCGTTGCCACCGTCGTCGTCGACCAGATTGCTGCCCTCCCCCACGATACTAAGCACGGTATCGAAATCCGATGAGCGTAGCTCCAACGTGACGGTGCTAGGTTCTTCAACCACCAGGGTATAGGCATTGCCGGATGTCGCCTGGAGATCGCCGGTGATGCGGTCGCCATCGCGGAGCGGCCCCGCATTACGACGGCCATCAGACAGGTCATTGAGCCCCACTTCGAGACGATGAACTCCGCCAACAGTCAGCAGGTGACGTTCGCATGGCTCAGATGTTGCCTGGATCGCTGCTTCGCTGCGCTCCACCATGACCCGGTACTCACCAGCGTCCAAGTAAGTATCAAGTCGTTGCTCGCCGGGTGCACAAGCGCTGGCCTGCTGGTTGACGCCCTCACCAGACAGACTCAGATCCAGGTTGACGTCGCCAGAGAGCGCCAGGTCGACCCAAGCGGGCGCCTCAAGCGTAAGGGGGTATTCGGTACGACCATCCCGTAGCCGCCCGACCAGTGGCTGGCCTGTTTCGAGATCGGATGCGGCGGGGACCGGATCGGCCACTAAGTGGTAGGGGCCAAAGGCGCTGCTGTCCTTACCACTAACGGCCAGCAGGTGGCAGGCATCAGCGGAGGCCATCAGCACCGCGGGCTCGCCGTCGGACTGACTTGAGACACTGCCCAGCCATCGCCCCTGCTCGCCGAAGACCGAAAGGCGAGCGGCAAAGGGAGCATCAAGCTCATAACGCACAATGCCTGACTCCGGTGCGTCCGAGCCACTGCACAACCAGTGGGCGTCATAGCGCGAGCCATCGTTGAGATTGACGTCGCTAGTCGATGTCAGCTCACCAGCGACGTCACTGCCAAACGTGATCTCTGGAGCCGATACGAAATACGCATCTTCCTCGGAGCAACCAGCCAGCAGCGTCAGGCCGAAGATACCAATCAACAGACAATGAGGACGACAGGCCACATGGCCGGCCACCTTCCGAATTCCTTGAACTACCACTCGACGTCTCCCTATATGAACTCGCTCCCTGTCGCACCCGTGCAACGGGGCTCAACACTTTAGCGGAAAACGATAGAGAACGGGGCATGTACAACAGCGACAGATGTGCGCACGTTCTCCGAGGACACGCTCACCGCACGCTGCTGGCTCGATCCAGCAACGAAAGGATGGAGCGGTAGGGAATGCCGCCATGCTGACTGAGGCCGATCTCGCAGGTCCGAGAGTTGGAATAGCCAACCCGGCATCCGGCGACCTGTTCCGCCAGGCCGTCGAGGGCCGAGGCATTGAGTTCAGGCGTGGTAAACCCCTTGTCGCCGGCGAAGCCGCAGCAAGTGATCTCGGCAGGCACCACCACCTCGCGGGCACAGGCCTTGGCCAGGGCCACGAACTTGTCGGCAAGCCCCATACGAGTGCTGGAGCAGGTCACATGCACCGCCACGGATTCGTCCACCGGTGTCAGCTTGAGACGCGACAACAGGTAGTCGTGGGCGAAGGCGACCGGCTCCTGCAGCGATAACCGCTCATCCAGAGTTTCCTGCATGCGCAGGGTGCAGGGGCTGGTATCACAGAGCACCGGGTAGCGACCGTTCTGGCTGGCCGCCAGCAGCTCGCGATTGAGCTCCCGCGCCTTGTGGTCGGCTTCGGCGTACTGACCCTTGGACTGGAAGGCCATCCCGCAACACAGGTGTCCAGAGATCGCCGGAATGATCACCTCGAAGCCGGCCTTGTCCAGAAGCGCCAGCGTCAGCTCCATGTCCGAGCGGGATTCAGGATCATGGTGACCGGCGCCGAACACCCGGGTCGCACAGGAAGGCATGTAGACCACCTTGTCGCGACTACCCTGCCGACGACTGTCTTTATCCCGACTCTTGCTGCTTCTACTACTGGTGCTGGCTTTAGCACCGTCTTGGGAAACCCCCTTAAGGACTCGAACCGGCGCTGCCTTGGGGGTGGTCGGTGACCACTGGGGCAGCCTGCCGCCACTTCCCTGATGCAGCGCACGTCCAACCTTTTCGGTACCGCTATCGCCAAGCACCGCATGACCAAGCGTTGCCAGGTTGAGTGCGCCGCGCGCCAGTCGCGTCGTGCCTGAGAAATGCCGCCCCAGGCGATGCGCCATGGCAGCCTGACCGGTATTGCGCTCATGGCGAAGATCACGCACCAGGTCGCCGGTATTGATCCCCACCGGGCACTGGGTGGCACACAGCCCATCGGCGGCACAGGTCTCGATGCCCTGATAGGCATAGTCCTGCCATAGCCGACCAAGCCGCTCACGCTCTTGCGTACTCGCGCCCTCTCCCGCTTGGCTATCCACCAAGGCATCGAGGCGCGCCAGCTCGCGACGCACCACGATCCGCTGCCGAGGCGTCAGGGTCAGGTCTTTCGACGGGCATACCGATTCGCAGAAGCCGCACTCTATGCACTTGTCGACCAGCGGATCAGCGGCGGGCAGCGGCTTCAGGTTCTCGAGGTGCAGGGTCTTGTTGCGGCTCAGGATCACGTCGGGGTTGAGCAGGTTGTCGGGGTCGAACAGCGCCTTGAGCTGCCACATCAGGGCATAGGCGTCGGCGCCCCACTCGAGCTCCACATAGGGCGCCATGTTGCGCCCGGTGCCATGCTCGGCCTTCAGCGAGCCGCCGTACTCGACGCCGACCAGTTGAGCCACGTCGTCCATCAGCGCCTGGTAACGCTCGACCTCGCCGTCGCGCTCGAAGCCCTGCGGGAAGACGAAGTGCAGATTGCCCTCCAGGGCATGCCCGAACAGGATGACCTCGCGATAGCCATGGCGATGGAAGGTTTCGGTGAGCGCCAGCACCCCTTCGTCGAGGCGCTCAACGGGAAAGGCCACGTCCTCGATAACCACGGTGGTGCCGGTCTCGCGCACGGCGCCCACCGCCGGGAAGAGCCCCTTACGGATCTTCCAGTAAAGGGCGTACTGGTCGGCATCGTGAGTAAAGGACAGCGGCTCCAGCGAGCGAATGCCCTCCAGGGCCTCATGCACCCGAGCCTCGCGGGCCTCAATCATGGCCGCGTCATCGCCGCGCACGTCGATCAAGAGCGCCGCCGCCCCCTCGGGCAGGGACTTAAGCACCTCGGGCATGCCCGGCTGATCCTGCACCGAGCGCAGAGCGGCGCGATCCATCAATTCTACCGCCGATACCGGAGTCTGCTTGAGGGCGATGGTCGCCCGGCAGGTCGTGGCCATGTCGGGAAAGAAGGCCAGCGCCGCGGCCTTGACCGGCTCATCGGGCACGGTGTCGTAGGTGATGCTGCTGATGAACCCCAGCGTGCCCTCGGAGCCGATCATCAGGTGGGTGAGGATGTCGAGGCCGTCGCGAAAGTCCACCAGGCTGTTGAGGGCATAGCCGGTGGTGTTCTTGAGCCGGTACTTGTGGCGAATGCGCTTGGCCAACTCCACATCGGTGCGTGTGGTGACGGAAAGCCGTTCCAGGCCGTCGATCAGAGACGCATGGCTCTGGCGGAACGCCGCCACGCTTGCCGGATCGGCGGTGTCGAGCACCGTGCCGTCGGCCAGCACCAGGCGCATATCACGCAGGGTGCGATAGCTGTTTTGCGCGGTACCACAGCACATGCCCGAGGCGTTGTTAGCGGCGATACCGCCGATCATGCAGCTATTGATCGAGGCCGGATCGGGGCCAATCTTGCGGCCGTAAGGCGCCAGCAACTGGTTAGCGCGGGCGCCGATCACCCCCGGCTGCAGGCGAATCGCTCGCCCCTCGTCGAGGACCTGGTAGTCACGCCAGCCCTGGTTGAGCTGGATCAGCACCGAGTCGGTCACTGCCTGACCCGAGAGCGAGGTGCCGGCAGCGCGAAAGGTCACCGGCAGCCGCCGTGCATGGCATTCACGCAACACCGTCATTAACTCAGGCTCATCGCGCGGGCGCACGACCAGCTGCGGTATCAGCCGGTAGAAGCTGGCGTCGCTGCCGTAGGCCAGCAGACGCAAGGGATCATGAATCAGACGCTCGTCTGGCAGCGTGTCGCGCAGCGCTTCGAGGAGTTCACTGTAGAGAGCTTTCATTTACTCAACGCCATGGTTGAGACCCGACACCAGAGAACCCGGGCCGAGATCAGCGATGCTACGCGCACCGGTAAGCGTCATCGCGACCCGCATCTCTTTATCGAATAGCTCCAGCAGGTGAGCCACGCCCGCCTCGCCGGCAGTGGCCAGGGCATAAATGTATGCACGCCCCAGCAAGACGGTATCCGCCCCCAGGGCAATCATCCGCACAACATCGAGACCGCTGCGTATCCCGGAGTCAGCCAAGATGGCGATATCGCCCTTGACCGCATCGGCGATCGCCGGCAAAGCACGAGCGGTAGAGGGAACACCATCGAGCTGACGGCCACCGTGGTTGGAAACGACAATGCCGTCAGCACCGAAGCGCACCGCTTCACGGGCATCTTCGGGGTCGAGAATTCCCTTGATGATCATCGGGCCATCCCACAGCTCACGAATCCACTCCAGGTCCTTCCAGGAGATGGCGGGATCGAAATTCTGTCCAAGCCAGGCGATGTAATCCTCGAGCTCCGTCGGATGGCCGCGATAATCCGACACATTGCCGAGGTCATGGGGGCGGCCATGAATGCCCACATCCCAGGCCCAGGAGGGATGCATCGCGGCCTGAGCCATTCGCCGCACCGGCCCGAACTTGCCGCTCATGCCAGAGTGCGCATCGCGATAACGCGCCCCCGGCACCGGCATATCGACCGTGAAGACCAGCGTCTTGACGCCGGCGGCCTTGGCGCGCTCCAGGGCATGTTTCATGAAGCCCCGGTCCTTCAGCACATAGAGCTGAAACCAGATGGGGCGATCGATGGCCGAGGCCACCTCGTCGATGGGGCACACCGACACCGTCGACAGCGTGAACGGAATGCCTTTTTGGGACGCCGCTCGCGCCGCCTGAACCTCGCCTCGGCGAGCATACATGCCGGCCAACCCCACGGGAGCCAGCGCGATCGGCATGGCCATGGACTCGCCAAACAGCTCGGTTTCCAGTGACAGGCTGGACATATCCTTGAGCACGCGCTGGCGCAGCGCGATTCCGGCAAGATCCTCGACGTTATGTCGCAGCGTATGCTCGGTATAAGACCCGCCGTCCGCATAGTGAAACAAAAAGGGCGGAATACGACGTTTGGCGGCTTGGCGGTAGTCCGTGGGAGCGGAAATAATCATGGCGAGCCCTGTGCAATGGATGCGCTATCTAATGGCATGGATAGCTACTGGCATGGAAAGCGATAGGAGCGGATAAGCTACCTGCTTGGCGGTGCACGCCATCTGCATCCGGTTATGATAGCCATCGGCTTGGCCGGGTAGCGCTAGCGCGGTATCAACGCCTCATACACGAACAGCCCCGGTCATGCGCGCCTGCCAAGCACCTGTCTTATCGGCTAATTGGTAAAACCAATTTACAAATAGCGTGAAGCGAACTCTAGAAGCGCCCTGCAATCGGTGTCAAACCTCAAGCCAGCCATCCCGCTTATACTTTGGTCTCGGCGCCAGAAAGCTCTTTGTAAGCCATTGAAAAACAGCCTTTACTGGACGACAGGCAAACTTGTCAGGATCGCTGACAATGACCTATTATTGGTCTTACCAATTTAACTCACCCTTGATGATGGTGTGCCCATGGCCTATCAGACCGTCCGCCAACCTCGCATCGCCGACGTGATCACCGAACGCCTTGAGGCCATGATCATAGAAGGCAGCCTTAACCCTGGCCAGCGCCTGCCCCCCGAACGCGAACTGGCCGAACGTTTCGGCGTCTCGCGACCCTCACTGCGCGAGGCGATCCAGAAGCTCGCCGCGCGCGGCCTGCTGACCAGCCGCCAGGGCGGTGGCACCTTCGTTACCGAGGAACTCAACAACCGCTACAAAGACCCGCTGCTGGAAATGCTGTCTCGCCACGGCGAATTCCACCTCGACCTGCTGGAATTCCGCGATGCCATGGAGGGCCTCTCGGCCTACTATGCCGCGCTGCGCTCGACGCCGGCCGACAAGGAGTTGCTGGTGCGCCGCTTCGAGGAACTCAAGACAAGCTTCGAGGGCCGCGACCCGGTGCGCGAGGCCAAGGCCGATGCCGCCTTCCACCTGGCGATCGCCGAATCGGCGCACAACGTCTTGATCCTGCACACCATCCGCGGCGTCTTCGACATGCTGGAGAAGAGCATCGTCGACAACCTGGCGCACCTGTTCGAGAAGCCCGACTCACGACCGCTGCTGATGGAGCAGCACCGGGCCCTGCTCGATGCCATCCTCGAGGGCCGCGCCGAAGACGCACGGCTCCGGGCCCATGAACACCTGGTGTTCGTCGAAGAGGGGCTGCTCGAGGTCGAACGCGCCGAGACCCGCGCCCAGCGGGCCCTGCGCCGAGCCCAGGCCATTCCCGAGCGGGCGCCATGAGCCAGCGCCCGCCCGCCAGCGCCACCTCAAGCGTCGCGCACTCCACTCGCCTCTCGCGCCCCTGGCGCCTGACGCTGCTGGTCGTGATCGCCGCCGGCCTGGTGCTGGTGACCTGGCAAGCCGCTCGACTGGCCCGGGAGCAGGCGCTTTCAAGCCTCACCGACGAGGCCCACAACGAACTGCGCCTCTCCGCAGAAGGCCTGCGCGGCCATCTTTCGCGCCACGATTACCTTGCCGAAATGCTGGCCTCCCGCGAGGTGGTGCACCGTTTCCTGGCCACCCCCGACAAGCTGGAAGCGATGCCGGTCAATCGCCTGCTGGACAGCGTGCGTGAGACCGCCGATGTCTCGGACATCTACCTGCTCAACCGCCAGGGCGATACCCTGGCCGCCAGCAACTGGCAGCGTCCCGACACCTTCATCGGCCAGAACTACCGCTTCCGCGACTACTATCAGGACGCCGTGGCCGGGCGCCTGGGCCGTTTCCATGGCCTGGGCACCAGTTCGAAAGCCCGCGGCTACTACTTTTCGGCGCCGATCTGGCTGGCCAATCACGAGGCCCAAACCGCGGACGGCGTGATGGTGGTCAAGCTGCTGCTGGACAGCGTGGAAGCCGCCTGGGCATCGCAGAGTGCCGAACTGATGGTCACCGACCGTGACGGCATCATCTTCATGGCCAGTCGCGAGGAGCTGCGCCTGCATGCCCTGCATCCCCTCTCCCAGGCACAGCGCCAGGCGCTGCGCGACTCGCGCCGCTACGCCGCCGCGCCGCTGCCACCGGCGGGCCTCGAGACCCTCGAGCGGCGCCCGGACGGCGGCCAGATAGTGAGTTTCCGCCAAGGGCCGCTGGCCGGCACGCCCTATCTGCGGCTGCGCCGCGAGATGCCCGAATTCGACTGGCAGATGCATATCCTGAAGCCGCTGACGCCGGTGCAGACCGCTCAATGGCAGGCCGCCCTGCTGGCTGGCGGCCTCTACGGCATGGTCGCCATGGCCGGCGGCTACGGCTGGCAGCGCCGTCGGCTGCGTCGCGAACGCGAGCAGTTTGCCGACCGCGAGCGGCGCACCCTGGCCAGAGCCCGTGACGAGCTGGAACGCAACGTCGAGCGCCGCACCCGCGACCTGGTCGACTCCAACCGCCGACTCTCCGACGAGATCGAGGAACGCCGCCGCGCAGAACAAAGCCTGCGCCAGACCCGCGATGAGCTGGTGCAGGCGGCCAAGCTGGCGGTGCTCGGCCAACTGGCCGCCGGCATCAATCACGAGCTCAACCAGCCCCTGGCGGCGGTCCGTGCCTACGCCGAGAACGCCCGCCGTTTCCTCGAGCAGGGGCGCGCCGACACCACCGATGCCAACCTGGCTCAGATCGTCGAGCTGACCGAGCGCATGGCCGAGATCAGCGCCCAGCTCAAGCAGTTCTCGCGGCCAAGCGGCGACACCCTGACCGCGGTCTCGGTGCCGGCCTGCTTCGGCTATGCGCTGCGCCTCTACCAGGCCCGCCTCAACGAGGCCGGGGTCGAGGTCATCTACGCCTGGCCCGAGGCGGAGACCTGGGTGCGGGCCGACCTGGTGCGCCTCGAGCAGGTACTCGTCAACCTGATCGGCAATGCCCTGCAGGCCATGAGCGAGACCCCGGCGCCGCGCCTGACGCTGGCCATCGAGCCGATCGACGACAAGGTACGCCTGAGCGTCGCCGATAACGGCCCGGGTATCGAAGCGGCACATCTGGCCCGGGTATTCGAACCCTTCTTCACCACCAAGTCACCAGGCAGCGGCCTGGGCCTGGGGCTGTCGATCTCATCGAGAATCATCGACGACCTGGGCGGGCGGCTGACGGTCGGCAACCAGCCACAGGGCGGCGCCATCTTCACCGTCACTCTGCCCGCCGATACGGCGCCCCGACGCGACACTTCATCCCTTCAGGAGCCTCCCTCCCATGCCTGACACGGCGACCCCGGTGCTGATCATCGACGACGAGGCGCACCTGCGCATCACCGCCGGCCAGACCCTCGAGCTCGCCGGCTATACGCCCGAAGCCTTCGCCAGCGCAGAGGCGGCACTCGCCGCCCTGGCGCCTGACTTTCCCGGCGTAGTGGTCAGCGATATCCGCATGCCCGGCATGGACGGCATGGCACTGCTGCGTGAGGTGCGAAAGCGGGACCCGGACCTGCCGGTAATCCTGGTCACCGGCCACGGCGACATCTCCACCGCCGTGGAAGCCATGCGCGAAGGCGCCTGGGACTTCCTCGAGAAGCCTTTTGCGGGTGAGCGGCTGGTGGAGATGGTCAGGCGCGGCATAGAGAAGCGCCGCCTGAGCCTCGAGAACCGTCAGCTCAAGGCCGAACTGGAAGCCCAGCAGTCGGCCCCCGGACCACGCCTGGTGGGGCGCACCCAGGCCATGCAGCACCTGGCCTCGATGGTTCAGCGCATCAGCCAGGTCGAAACCGACGTGCTGCTGTTCGGCGAGACCGGCGTCGGCAAGGACCTGGTGGCCCGTTCGCTGCACGAGCGCAGCAGCCGCGGCGGCCAGCCCTTCGTCGCCATCAACTGCGGCGCGATCCCCGAAAGCATCATCGAATCGGAGTTGTTCGGCCACGAGAAGGGCGCCTTCACCGGCGCCATGGAGCGGCGTATCGGCAAGTTCGAACACGCCAACGGCGGCACCGTGTTCCTCGACGAGATCGAGTCGATGCCGCTGGCGCTGCAGGTCAAGCTATTGAGAGTGCTGCAGGAGCGGATGGTCGAGCGCCTGGGCGCCAACGAGCCGGTAGCGCTGAACATCCGCGTGATCGCCGCCACCAAGGTCGACCTGAAGGCCGCCGCCGAGGCCGGACGCTTCCGCGAGGATCTCTACTACCGGCTCAACGTGGTGACCCTGCCGATTCCCTCCTTGCGCGAGCGCCGCGAGGATATCCCGCTGCTGTTCCAGCACTTCGCGGTGGTCGCCGCCAACCGCAGCGGCCTCGAGGCACCGCCGCTCGCCGCCGCCGATATCTCGGTGCTGCTCGCCCACGACTGGCCGGGCAACGTGCGCGAACTCCGAAATCTCGCCGAGCGCTTCGTGCTGCTCGGTGCCGCCTACGACTACCGGTTGGATGCGCTGCTCGAAGGGGCCGAGGTGGGCACCAGCGACCTGGCGCTGCCCCAGCAGGTGGAACTGTTCGAGAAGAGCCTGATCAGCCAGTCGCTGGCCAGCCACCGCGGGCGCATCAATGACATCTGCGTGCACCTCGGCCTGCCCCGCAAGACCCTCTATGACAAGCTCAAGAAGTACGCCCTGAAACCCGAGGACTATCGCCAGGCCGTCGCCGACTAGCGGCACCCGAACATCCGTCGTTCAGCGCCAGAGCCTGCGACCAGCTTTCAGACAAGAACTCAGACAAGAACTCAGCGCAAGAACTTATCGCAAGAACCAGGCGCCGTGATGAAAGATGCCCAGCAGCACCGGCCAGGGCGGCAGCCAGGGCGAAAGGCAAGCGGCCAACAGCAGCATCAGCACCGAGTTACCGGGCTCGCGCAGGTCGCAGAGCTTGAGCGCCGTACCGAAGGAGCGCTTGAGTCGCCCGCCCATCAGATCAACGCTGTAGAGCTCGTCGAGCAGCAGGTGGATCACGCTACCCAGCCACAGCGCCAGCCCCTGCAGCCAGGCGATCTCGGCGTTCTGAGCAAACAGCCGGTAGCTCAGCGCCGTGGTGATCAGCGCACAAAGGCCGCTGGCCAGCAGCGAATGCCATATGCCCCGATGCACGGTGAAGCGCTTGAAGACCGCCCCGGCCAGGTAGCGCACGCCAAGATAGAGCCCACCGCAGGCCACCACCAGCTGCCCCGGGGTGAGGCGCGCCTGCAGCATCAGGGCGCCTGCGATCACCGCAAACACCGCGAAGAGGTTAAAGATCAGGCGGATCGCCTTGGAATGGTCGGAATCGATGTCCGGGAGGATGCCGCCGAAGGACACCAGGGCGGCCAGCGGCACCGCATCGGCCGCACTCCACCAGCCGGCCTGCCAGCCGCTGATGGCAGCCAGGCCGCCGCCGGCGGCGGCCACGCCGATGTGGGTTGCGAAATTGGCCATGCCGGGGACTCGACTACTGGATAGAAAACCAGATTATCGCGCGCCCTGGCATGAAAAAACAACGACTTGGATTAGTCTGACTGTGCCAACGTCGGCGCTTAGCCCGCTGTCTGGCTCAGGTACTGGTCCTTGAGCTTGACGTAGTTGCCGGCGCTATAGGCAAAGAAGGCTCGCTCGCTGTCCTTGAGCGGGCGCAACGCCTTGGCCGGACTGCCGCCATAGACGTGGCCGCTTTCCAGATGCTTGCCGGGCGTCACAAGGGCACCGGCGGCGATGATCACCTCGTCCTCGACCACGGCACCGTCCATGACGATGGCGCCCATGCCCACCAGCACGCGGTTGCCAAGCGTGCAGCCGTGCAGGATTGCCTTATGGCCGATGGTCACGTCGTCACCGACGGTCAGCGGGTAGCCGCCGGGATTGAAGTCACTGGCGTGTGTGATATGCAGCACGCTACCGTCCTGAACGCTGCAGCGGGCGCCAATGCGGATGCGGTGCATGTCGCCGCGCACCACCGCCATCGGCCAAACCGAGCAGTCATCGCCCAGTTCGACGTCGCCCAGTACCACGCAGGCAGGATCGATATAGACCCGCTCGCCAAGCTGCGGCGTGTGGCCCTGATGGGTTCGCAGACCGTCTTGCATGCGCCTCTCCTCCTTCGTCGTCTCTCGCTTGGCCGGTGGGTCACACCCGCCGGCGACGTATAAAACCGCTTCCTGAGGTTTAGATCAGCCCCGAGGCCAGCACCACCACCACCAGCGGGATCGATACGTAGCGCACCAGGGCCTGCCAGATGCGAAACCCGTTGGGCCCGGCATCCAGCGCCCGCAAGGCGGTATCGCGAGACATCACCCAGGCGGCGAAGATGGCGATCAAAAGGCCGCCTACCGGCAGGAAGAGGTCGGTGGGCACGGTGGTGACCAGCTCGAAGAAGTTCATGCCGCCGATCCAGTCGACGTCCTTCATGGTCGAGAAGGACAGCACCGACAGCAGGCCCAACGCCCACACCGCCACGCCAACGATGGCAGCCGCCTGGCCACGCTTCAGCCCCAGCCCCTGCAAGCCAGCCACCATGGGCTCGGCGAGGTTGATCGAGGACGTCCAGGTGGCCAGCAGCAGCAACAGGAAGAAGATCGCCAGCCAGATCGAACCGCCGGGCAGCTCGGCGAAGGCGATCGGCAGGGTCACGAACATCAGCCCCGGGCCCTCGGCCGGGTCCATGCCCTGAGAGAACACTACCGAGAAGATGGCGATACCGGCCAGTAGCGCCACCAGCACGTCGAGCGCCGCCACGGCAAACGCGGCCCGCGGCAGGCTCTGATGATCGGGCATGTAGGCGCCATAGGCCATCAGCGCGCAGGCGCCCACCGCCAGGGTGAAGAAGGCGTGCCCCATGGCGTTGAGCACCACCTCGATGGTGATCGCGGCGGGGTTGGGCGTGAACAGCCAGGCCAGCGCCGGGCCGAAGCCATCGGTGGTGGCCGCATAGCCCGCCAGCACGATCAGCAGCAGGTAAAGCATCGGCATCAGCAGGTTGTTGAGCTTCTCCAGGCCGTTGGAGACCCCGCCGGCGACCACCGTCATGGTCAGCAGCATGAACAGCGTATGATTGAAGGTCATGCGCAGCGGATCGGCGAGAAAGCTATCGAACATGCCGCCGACCTCGGGAGGCGTCATGCCGACGAAGTCACCGTTGAGCGACTCGACCAGGTACTCGATCGACCAGCCGGACACCACCGAGTAAAAGGACAGGATCAGGAACACCGTCAGGGCCCCAAAAAGCCCCAGCCAGCGCCAGTGCGGCGAGCGGCCGGCAGACATCGCCAGGTGCGAAAGCGACTGCGTCGGGCTGCGCCGACCGGCGCGACCGACCAGGATCTCGGCCATCATCACCGGCAGCCCCAGCAGCAGCACGAAGGCCACGTAGAGCAGCAGGAAGGCAGAGCCGCCGTTCTCGCCGGTCATGTAGGGGAAGCGCCAGATGTTGCCCAGGCCCACCGCGGCGCCGGTCACGGCGAGGATGAAGGCGCGCCGGGTCGTCCAGCGGTCCAGTGTCTCGTTCATCTGATCAATTCCTTAAGCTGCGCGCATCGCAAGGGGCAAAGAAGGCGCAAGCCTAGCAGGCCCGCCACGGCGGGCCAATCGGGCCAGCCAACGCCAGACCCTGTCATGACGCCCGGCCGGCGCATTGAAACCCCTGGCGCCCGCCTCCATCTAAGGGAACAATCAAGCGAATGACGCCCCGGCGTCACCCGGATTTCACCCGGGCGTCCAAGACGCCCCTGTTCACGAGGCTGCCCATGTCCCGCAACCCGCAGGCCCGCCACCCGCTGCTCGATTCACATGCCCTGCCGCCGTTTGCCGAGATCGAGCCCGACCAGGTGGTACCGGCCATCGAGGAGCTGCTCGCCGACAACCGCGCCGCCATTGAGACCCTGGTGGCCGATGCCGAGCGCGAGACGCCGACCTGGGAGAGACTCGCCGCACCGCTCGAGGCCCTCAACGACCGTCTTTCCCAGGCCTGGTCGCCGATCTCGCACCTGAACGGCACCATGAACTCGCCGGCCCTGCGCGAGGCCTATCAGGCTTGCCTCGGCATGCTGTCCGAATACAGCACCTGGCTCGGCCAGCACTCGGGCCTGTTCCGCGCCTTCCAGGCGCTCAGGCAGTCATCGGCGTTCAGCCGCCTCGACGAGTCGCAGCAGCGCAGCATCGACAACACCCTGCGCGATTTCCGCCTGGCCGGTGTCGATCTGCCCGAGGCGCAGAAGCGCCGCTATGGCGAGATTCAGGCGCGGCTTTCCGAGTTGGCCAACACCTTCTCGAACCAGCTGCTGGATGCCACCCAGGCCTGGCACAAGGACATTGCAGAGCAGGACGTCACCGAGGCTGATGCCCTGGCCGGCCTGCCCCAGAGCGCTTTGGATACCCTCAAGGCCAACGCCGAGGCCAAGGGCGTCGAGGGCTATCGCATCACCCTGGACTTCCCGAGCTTCTTCCCGGTGATGACTTACGCCGAGGACCGCGCCCTGCGCGAGGAGGTCTACACTGCCTTCGTCACCCGTGCTTCCGACGTGGGCCCCAATGCCGGCGAATTCGACAACGCCCCGGCGATGGAAGAGACCCTGGCCCTGCGCCGCGAGCTGGCCGAGCTATTGGGCTTCGCGACCTATGCCGACTACTCGCTGGCTACCAAGATGGCCGATGGCCCCGGTCAGGTGATCGGCTTCCTCGAGGACCTGGCCACTCGCGCGGTGCCCCAGGCCCGCGAGGAGTATGCCGAGCTCGAGGCCTTCGCCCGCGAGTCGCTTGCCATGACCGAGCTGGCGCCCTGGGACGTGGGCTATGCCAGCGAGAAGCTGCGCGAGGCTCGCTACGCGATCTCCGACGAGCAGCTGCGCCCCTACTTCCCGGCTCCCCAAGTGGTCGAAGGCCTGTTCAAGGTGGTCGAGCGGCTCTACGGCGTGCGCTTCGAGGAAGATGAAGAGGCACCGCGTTACCATCCGGACGTGCGCTACTTCCGTATTCTCGAGGACGATGCGCCAATCGCCGGCTTCTATCTGGACCTCTATGCCCGTGAAGGCAAACGCGGCGGCGCCTGGATGGACGAGTGCCGGGTACGGCGCCAGACCGAGCGCGGTGTGCAGTTGCCGGTGGCCTACCTGACCTGCAACTTCACCCGCCCGGTGGGCGACAAGCCCGCGTTGCTGACCCACGACGAGGTCACCACCCTGTTCCACGAATTCGGCCACGGCCTGCACCACATGCTGACCCGCCAGACCGTTGCCGATATCTCCGGCATTAACGGCGTGGCCTGGGACGCGGTGGAGCTGCCCAGTCAGTTCATGGAGAACTTCTGCTGGGAGCGCGAGGGGCTCGATCTGATCGCCGGCCACGTGGATACCGGCGAGCCGTTGCCCGAGGCGCTGTTCGACAAGCTCATCGCCGCCAAGAATTTCCAGTCGGCGATGGGCATGATCCGCCAGATCGAATTCTCGCTGTTCGACTTCCGCCTTCACCATGAACTCGCCTCGCCCAGCGCCGGCGACGTTCAGGCGTTGCTCGACGAGGTGCGCGACGCCATCGCGGTAGTGCCAAGAGCCTCCTTCAACCGCTTTCAGAACAGCTTCGGCCACATCTTCGCCGGCGGCTATGCGGCAGGCTACTACAGTTACAAGTGGGCCGAGGTGCTGTCCGCCGATGCCTGGAGCGCCTTCGAGGAAGCCGGTATCTTCGACCCGGCCACCGGTCGGCGCTTTCGCACCGAGATTCTCGAGCGCGGCGGCTCCCGGGATGCTGCGGTGCTGTTCGAATCCTTCCGCGGCCGCGAGCCAAGCATCGAGCCATTGCTTCGCCATAGCGGCATCCGCGCGGCCTGAGCGTCGAATCCGAGCGCATCACCCACCACTGACCAGGCCCAACCACCGACCAGGAGATCTCATGCCCGTCACCAAACGCTTTATCGCCGGCGTCATCTGCCCCCGCTGCGCCGCCATGGACCGGGTGCGCAGCTGGGAGCAGCACGGCATTCGCTACCGTGACTGCGTGAGCTGCGACTTCTTCGAACAGCTGCCCATCGAGGACGAGTCGCTCCCCGAGATGGAGACGCGGGTCAACCGGGTCCGCGAGGAGCAGGAGCGCCAGGACGTGCAGGCGGTCAAGATCCTCGACCCCAAGGGCTGAGCCCATGAGTCTGGGCCTTCGCCTGCACCCGCCTCGCCGGGTGCTGGAGTTGCTCGGCCTCGTGGCGACCGCCGCGCTGCTGATGGCACGCCTCGACCTCGCCACCCTGGCGGCTGGTCTGGGGCTCTTCCTGTGGGGCATGACGCACCTGGAAGAGGCCATCAAGCGGCTCTCTGGCGGCACCCTGGACCGCTGGCTGGCAGAGGCCACTGCCAGCACGCCCCGAGCCATCGCGATGGGCACCCTGTCCACCGCGCTGGTGCAATCAAGTTCGCTGGTGACCCTGCTGGCGATGTCCTTCGTTGGCGCCGGCCTGATCGCCCTACCCGGCGCCATCGCCCTGCTGTTCGGCGCCAACCTGGGCACCACTACCGGCGCCTGGCTGATCGCCGCCTTCGGCCTCAAGCTAAGCCTCTCCCACTACGCCATGCCGCTGCTGGCCCTCGGCCTGCTCGGCAGCCGGCTGCTCAAGGGCAGCATGGCCGGTCTCGCCGGGCTTTCCCTGGGCGTGGGCCTTTTGTTCCTCGGCATCGACTTCATGAAGCTCGGCTTCGAGTCCGTTCAGAGCGGCCTGTCGCTGGACGGCCTGTCAGGTGCGCGTTTCTGGCACTGGCCACTGCTCGTGCTGTTCGGGGTGGCGGCCACAGTGGTGATGCAGTCGAGCCACGCCACCCTGCTGATCATCCTCGCCGCCCTGGCGTCCGGCCAACTCCCCTATCTGCCGGCGCTGGCCATTGCCATCGGCGCCAACATCGGCACCACGGTGACGGCGCTGATCGCCGGCCTCGGAGCAGGGGCCGCCGGGAGGCGGCTGGCCGGCGCTCATCTGATCTTCAACCTGATCACTGCCTGCGTGGCCCTGGCGCTACTGCTACCGCTGGCCTGGCTGGTCGACCAGCTAGCGCTGTTGATTGGCATGGAAGCGACCGCCTGGCCGCTCAAGCTGGCGCTTTTCCACACCCTGTTCAACGGCCTCGGCATCCTGCTGATGCTGCCGTTCATTCCGCGCCTGGCGCGCCTGCTGGAGCGCCTCATCCCCGAACCCACCCACCTGCCGCCGGCCGAGGCCCGCTACCTGGATGACACGGCGCTGACCCACGCCGATACGGCGCTGGCGGCACTTGAGCAGGAGAGCCGACGCCTCGAGCGTCGCGCCTACCATGTGCTGTGTGAGGCCATTCTGGTCCCAAGCGCCGAGGTCCTCGGCCATCCGCCGGCCCAGGAAGTGGTGCAGGCCCCCATCGCCGCCGATGACTGGCCGGCGGTCAATACCCGCTATCACGAGCGACTCAAACCGCTGCTGGCGGAGCTTCTGAACTTCTATGCCCGCATCGACGTGCCCCTCACCGAGGACCAGCAGGCCCGGCTCGAGGCACTCTATGGGCGCAGCGTACGCATGGTTGAGGCAGTGCGCTTTGGTGAGGTACTGCAACGCAGCCTGCTGCGCCACGCCGCCGTCGCCAGCCCACTGCGTGAGGCCCACGACGCTCTCCGTCAGGCGGTCGCCGAGGGGCTCAACAGACTCGCCAACGACCCCGACGCCCGGGACATAGAGGCACCCTTGGAGGAAGTGCGCCAGCATTGGCAGCACGAACTCGCCGACCGCCTGCGAAGCCATCGGCTGGATGCCTGGCTCGCCTCCTCGCTGCTCAACGACCTGCATCAGGCCAGCCGTCTGCTGGCAGCACTGGTACCGTCACCCTCGAACATCCCGCCTGAGCGGCCCACCACCGCCTAAGCCGCCTTGTCCCTCGTGCAAGGCGCGACACCCTGAGCGCGGAAAAAGAAAGAAGAGGAATAATGAAAGTAGAGAAATGAAGTCGTGCGGATATCCACACATCAAGAAGCGGGCGTTTGTGCGGACTTCCGGACATTCGGCGTTCGAACGCTATCGACCTTGGTCGAAAATGATATCCACAACCACCTGATATAAAAGAGGCATTTACATATATGGCATGCCGGTTGCTATAAATAGGGCGCCAATACGATCACTCACAAGGCAACAATAAAAGAGGACGTCGCATGTCAGCTATCAAGCACACTCCCAAGGCCGCTTCCACGCTCACCCACAAGCGTCATACCGCCCGCCGCCTGGCACTCGCCTCCGGCGTGATGCTGGGTGGCCTGATGATGGCCAGCGCCGCTCAGGCCGACCGCAGCGAATGGCCGGATAACTTCACCGTGGGCACCGCCAGTCAGGGCGGCACCTACTTCGTCTACGGCTCTGGCTGGGCCAACCTGATCGCCGATCAACTCGGCCTGTCCGGCGGCGGCGAAATCACCGGCGGCCCGACCCAGAACCTGGCGCTGGTCCACAGCGGCGACATCGCCTTCGGCCTGACCACTATGGGCCCGGCCGCGGATGCAGTGAACGGCAAGAGCCCGCTGGCACCGGGGCTGAAGATGGACAACGTCTGCGCCATGTTCCCGATGTACGAGACGCCGTTCTCGATCGCCACCCTGTCGAGCTCCGGCATCACCTCGATCGACGAGATTCCGGACGGTGCGACCATCGGCTTCGGCCCGGCCGGCTCTACCTCCGACACCTACTTCCCGCAGATCCTCGAAGAACTGGGCGTGAACTTCGAGCGTCGCAACGGCGGCTGGAATGACCTGGGTGGCCAGCTGCAGGACGGCCTGGTCGACGTCATCGCCTTCGCCGCCGGCATCCCGATCCCGGCCGTCAGCCAGCTCGAGGTGCAAACCGACGTCAACATCATCGAGTTCACCGAAGACGAGCAGGCTCAGGCCGCCGCCGCCTTCCCGGTATCCCCGTTCACCATCCCGGCCAGCACCTATTCCACGCTGGAAGAAGACGCCAACGCGGTCTCCATGTGGAACTTCGCCATCGCCGGCTGTGACCTGCCGGAAGATCTGGTCTACGAAGCGACCAAGATCACCATGGAGAACAACGACAAAATGATGTCGGTGCACCGCAGCGCCGCGACCACCATTCCGGAAAACGTCGGCATGAACAAGGTGCTGCCGTTCCACCCGGGTGCCGCGCGCTGGTTCAAGGAAAACGGTTACGAGATCGATCCGTCGCTGATCAAGTGATCCGCTGACACGCACCACCCTCCCGGCTCTGGCCCCGTCGCCAGGGCCGGGATTCCACCTTCCACTCAAGGGTGAACCTCCCATGAGCAAGTCATCACCTAAGGGCCCGGCATCCGAGGCGAACACGTCCTCGGATACCACCCCCGAGGCCCTCGCCCAAGGCGTCGACGAGGATGTCATCGAGTCCAACCGTCGCCTGTTCACCGGCTGGCAATGGTGGCTGTTCGGTATTGCAGCCGTTCTCTACTCCACCTTCCATCTGGTCTCGCTGAACATCTATCCGCTCGAGACCTGGTCGTTCCGCATCGTGCACATCTGCGGTGCCCTGGTGCTTGGCTACGGTCTCTACGCCGGCGCCCGTTTCGCCGACGACACCACCCCGGCCAGCAACCGTGGCCTCAGGTTCCTCGGCTACGCCCTGCTGCTGCCGGCCGTCTATGCGCTGGTCCAGGTCGTGCTGATGCAGCAGACCATGGCCGGCGGCGCCATGCGCATCGACCCTGCGGTCGAAGCCTGGCACTTCGGCCTGCCGCTGATTGCGGCCACCAGTGCCGCCATCCTGCTGTCCTGGGCCACTCGCCACGCCCGCAGCGGAATCAGCGCTCCGGACCTGGTGCTGATGATCTGCGCCATCGCCAGCGCCGGCTATTTACTGGTCATGTACAACTCGCCGCTGCGCATGTCGACCGGCACCCCTTTCGCCCCGATGGGCATTTCCTTTGCGGCCATCGCCGGCTCGCTGCTGATTCTCGAGCTGACCCGCCGCGTCGCCGGCCTAGCGCTTGTCATCATTGCGGCGATCTTCCTCACCTATGTGTTCGCCGGCCCCTACCTGCCGGGTTTTCTCGGCTATCCTGGGCTCTCCGTGGGCCGCTTCTTCAGCCAGGTCTATACCGACGCCGGTATCCTTGGTCCGACCACCGCGGTGTCCTCGACCTATATCATCCTGTTCATCATCTTCGCCGCCTTCCTGCAGGCCTCTAAGGTCGGTGATTACTTCGTCAACTTCGCCTTCGCCGCCGCCGGGCGCGCCCGGGGTGGCCCCGCCAAGGTGGCGATCTTCGCCTCCGGCCTGATGGGCATGATCAACGGCACCAGCGCCGGCAACGTGGTCTCCACCGGCTCGCTGACCATCCCGCTGATGAAGAAGGTCGGCTACCCGGCACGCAGTGCTGGCGCCATCGAGGCCGCGGCCTCGACCGGCGGCCAGATCATGCCGCCGATCATGGGCGCCGGCGCCTTCATCATGGCCGAGATTACCGGGATTCCGTATACCGAGATCGCCATTGCCGCGATCATCCCCTCGATCCTGTACTTCGCCTCGGTCTACTTCATGGTCGACTTCGAGGCCGCCCAGAAGGGCATGCGCGGCATGCGCAAGGACGAGATCCCGCTGTTCTCCAAGCTGATCAAGCAGGTCTACCTGTTCGCGCCGATCATCATCCTGATCGCCGCGCTGTTCATGGGCTATTCGGTGATCCGTGCCGGCACCCTGGCCACCGCTTCGGCCGCCGTGGTGAGCTGGATTTCGCCGAACAAGATGGGCATCCGCGCCATCCTCAAGGCGATGGAGCTGGCCAGCACCATGGCCATCCAGATCATCGCCGTCTGCGCCTGTGCCGGCATCATCGTCGGCGTGATCTCGCTGACAGGCGTCGGCGCACGCTTCTCCTCGCTGCTGCTCGGCCTGGCCGGCGTCAGCCAGCTACTGGCGCTGTTCTTCGCCATGTGTATCTCGATCCTGCTGGGCATGGGCATGCCGACCACGGCGGCCTATGCGGTCGCGGCGTCGGTGGTGGCCCCGGGCCTGATCGACATCGGCATCCAGCCGCTGATCGCGCACTTCTTCGTGTTCTACTTCGCGGTCGTGTCGGCGATCACTCCGCCGGTGGCCCTGGCCTCCTACGCGGCGTCGGGCATTTCCGGCGCCAATGCCATGCAGACCTCAGTGACCTCGTTCAAGATCGGTCTGGCCGCCTACATCGTGCCCTTCATGTTCTTCTACAGCCCGGGCATCCTGATGGAAGGCTCATGGATGCAGATCCTGCGGGTCGGCGTCACCGCCACCCTCGGCATCGTGCTGCTGGCGGCCTCGGTACAGGCCTGGTTCTTCGGCCACATCAACGGCCTGATTCGTCTGGTGCTGCTGGCCGGCGCCGTATGCATGATCTATGGCGGCCTGATCACCGACCTGGCCGGCATCGCCATCGGCGCCGCCGTCTTCCTGATGCAACGCAGCAAGGGAGCCGGCGGCAACGGCGCCACGGCGAGCTCCTGAGCAAGCCCTTGAGCAAGCCCCTGACACCGCCCCGTTCCCCATCAGGGTAGCGGGGCGGTTCAGGTTCCCGAGCAGGTTCTGAAGCACGAGCCTGTCCATGCTTCTTTCTACGTTTCTTTCCACCGATAACACAACGGGGCCTCGCCAATGGCGGGGCCCCGTTGCGTTGCGTCGGCGTTAAACGGTGCTATCAAGCGACCGGTTCAGCACTCTTCTTCAAGGGCGCCATCAGGCCCTCAGGTTATCCAACACGTTTAGTGAGGCCTGGGCCTGGTTGAGGGTATAGAAGTGCAGGCCCGGCGCGCCGCCGTCGAGCAGCCGCTCACAGAGGCGGGTAACCACTTCCTCGCCGAAGGCCTTGATGCTCTCACTGTCGTCGCCGTAGGCCTCGAGCTGCTTGCGAATCCAGCGCGGTATGTCCGCCCCACAGGCGTCCGAAAAGCGCGCCAGCTTGGTGTAGTTGGTGATCGGCATGATGCCGGGGATGATCGGTGTTTCGACGCCCAGCTTCTGTGCCCGCTCGACGAAGTGAAAGTAGGCATCCGGGTTGAAGAAGTACTGGGTGATGGCGAGGTTGGCGCCGGCCTTGACCTTGCGCGCGAAGTTCTCGAGATCGCGTTCGAAGCTCGGTGCCTGAGGATGGCTCTCCGGGTAGGCGGCCACGGCGATCTCGAAGTGATTGCCGGTTTCCTCACGGATGAACTCGACCAACTCGTTGGCATAGCGCAACTCGCCGATGCCGCCCATTCCCGAGGGCAAATCGCCGCGCAGCGCCACCAGGCTATTGATGTCATCCTCGCGGTACTGAGCCAAGAGCTCGCGCAGTTCGCCCTTGTCGCTGCCGATGCAGGACAGGTGCGGCGCGGTGTTGATCCCGGACTCGCGCACCGACTTGACGGTCTGGGTGGTGCGGGCCTGAGTCGAGCCGCCGGCGCCGTAGGTCACCGAGAAGAAGCGCGGGTTGCGAGCGGCCAGGGCATCGCGCACGCCGAGCAGCTTTTCCTTGCCCGCCTCGGTATTGGGCGGAAAGAACTCGAAACTGATGCCTAGCGGATGCTCGTGTGCACTCATGGACTCAACCCTCATCGGTCGCCTGAACGGCGACGCTGCCTGTCATTTTGTTCATGGCCTCGGTCATACCCGGCGCGGTAGGCACCCGGTGATGATCGGCGGACCTTGTGATCCGCTCATTGTGACGTCCCCCGTAAGCCCCGACTAATGAAAGTTTCACGCCCTCTGTATCGATTTCATTCATATAAGAATCGGGCCAAGCATAACCTGTGGGCCTAACACTCAGGCCCACACACCGCACTCAGGACGCATCCCGGGTTCGTGAAGCCCCTCGCCGCCACGGCCAGCGCAGCCAGCCGCTGCCGATCAGCATACCAAGGGTAATCAGCCCAGCGGCCAGGGTCAGCGAGCCGCTCGGTTCGGCATAGCCGCAGGCGATCAGCACCAGGGTCGAGAGCAGCGGCGTGAAGTAGGACAACAGCCCCAGCAGGCGCAGGTCGCCGTGCTTGACGCCCCGATCCCAGGTGAAGAAAGCGCTACCCACCGGGCCCAGGCCGAGCCCGAGCACCCCAAGCCACCCCAGCCCCTCTGGCCAGCGAGACGGTTCGAACAGCAGGTGGCCAAGCGCGGCGAGCACCGCGGTGACCAGGCAGAAACCGCCCACGGCCGCGGTCGGCACCTGGCGCACGGCCCGGGACAGCACCGAATAGCCGCTCCACAGGAAGGCACAGGCGATCGCCGCCCCGTAGCCAAGGACAGAGCCCTCACCCGAGACATCGCCGCCGATCAGCAGGGCCGCACCGGCAAAACCCATCAGGGCGCCGATCACATGCACAGCCTTCAGGCGTTCCCCCGGTAACAGCGCCACGAACAGCACGATCAACAGCGGCCACAGATAGCTGATCAGGCCGGCATTGGCCGCCGGGGCGTTCTGCTGGGCCACGAAATAGAGGGCGTGGTAGCCGAACAGACCGCCAACCCCCAGTGCCCAGACGGCCGGCGGCAGCCGCATTGACACGGTAAGCGATTCGCCGCGCAGGGTAAGCCAGACGGCGAAGCAGACGAAGGCCACCGCAAAGGCCAGCGCCGTGAGCAGAAACGGCGGCACCGGGCCGGCCAGTTGGGTCAGGGCCGCCAGCAGCGCCCAGTTGAGCACGGTAGTGGCACCGATGGCGGTGGCGCGTGTGTCGGGGGTCGTGGCATCGGGCATGGCATCGCTCCTGAAGGCGGGGTGACGAAGGGTGACAACCAGGCCTCTAGCCTTGCAGAAGCCAGCACCGAGAACTTGTCGAATCCTGACCCTCGCCGGCCGAATCTTCCGCGGACGTGACTCATGAGGCGATGCGTCTCTTAGCGGTGAGGCGCCCCCCCATTCGAGACGCCTGACAGGCGAACGTCTGGCAGGCATGATGAGGGTTTTACATCAGGAGATGCCGATGGCGGAGCTCGACCTTGGCGCCACCCTGCTGGCTCCGCTGTGGATGCTGCTGGCCTTCGTTGGCCTCGGGGTGATCTGTGCCCGACAGCTGTCCCTCGACCCACGCCCGATTGCCAGCCTGCTGATCTACGTGATCGCCCCGGTCACGGTCTTTCGCGGCCTGGTGCTGGGCGGCCCCACCCCGGCTTATCTGCTGCTGACGCTGGGGGTTTTCGTCACCGCCAGCCTGATGTGTCTGATCGTCGGCCGACTCGCCCGCCCCTTCTTCGCCGCCGAGGAAAGCTCGCTGCTGGCCTTCTCCGCCGGCACCGCCAACACCGGCTACTTTGGGTTGCCGGTGGCCATGGTGCTGCTGTCACCGGATGGCGTGACCCAGTATCTGTTCTGTCTGCTCGGCATGAACCTCTTCGAATTCACGCTGGGCTTCTATATCGGCGCCCGCGGGCGCTTCTCGGTGCGCGAGAGCCTTCACAAGATCCTGCGCCTGCCGCTGATTTACGCCTTCCTCGCCGCGCTGATCGTCAGCGGCCTGGCGCTGCCGCTTCCGGCAGCGCTGATGCAGGGATTCGAGGTCTTCCCGCCCACCTACACCCTGCTCGGCATGATGATCATCGGCATGACCCTTGGACGCGTCAGCTTCAGCGAGCTGGACCTGCGCTTTATCGGCGCCTCGCTGGCGGTACGCTTCGGGCTCTGGCCGCTGGTCAGCCTCGGTGCCGTCCTGACCCTGCAGGCAACCATCGGCATCGACGAGGAACTGGCCCTGGCGCTGCTGCTGATCGGGGTGGTGCCGCTGGCCGCCAACCTGGTGGTGGTGGCCATGGAGCTCGGCAGCCGGGCCGAAAAGGCGGCGCTTGCCGTGCTGATCAGCACCCTGATTGCCCCGCTGGTGATGCCGCGCTATCTGGAAGGCTTGCTGGCGCTGGTGGCGATGGGCTGAGCCTGCCGCCAGCCCCGCGGCGATAGGCCATGTCGCTCGCGGAAGGTGCGTGAGAAGTGGGCGGTATCGCCAAAGCCGCAGGCCAGGGCGATCTCGGTAATACTGGCGGAGGTCTCGGCCATCAGCGTCTTGGCCTTGGCGAGGCGGCGCTCGACCAGCCAGGCATGAGGTGAGCGGCCAGTCAGGGCATGAAACTGGCGGGCAAAGGCCGCCTCGGCCAGGTGACAGCGGGCCGCCCAGTCCCGGACCCGCCAGCGCCGGGCCAGATCGGCTTCGATCTCGGGCAGCAGGCGCAGCAAACGCAGTCGCGGCTCGCCGGCCGTGTGCGCCGGCACCATCATCGCACTGCTCAGCCAGGCGGCCAGGGCCGTCGAATCACCTTCCTCGAGTTGTCTAGCGCTTGCCATCAGCGCCGGAGGCAGGCGACGCGCATCGGGCGCGAGCCCAATGCCCAGGGCGAGCGTTTCACACCAGGCCTGCGGCAGGTCGACCACCAGAGTGTGGTTGTCCCGCGGCGCCAGGTAATAATGGGTCTCCCCTGCGGGAATCGGCACCAGCACCCCGGGCTCGACGCGGCGGCCACGGCCGGCCACTTCCAGCTCGACCCCGCCTTCGAGCCCGAGCAGCAGTTGGTGATAGCCATGGCGGTCGCTGAGCACGCGATCCGGATAGGAGCGCACGGCGATAAGGGGAGACACAGGGGGATCGGTGACGGTCATGAAAACCTCCTGCCCCATTGAAGCACACCCCCGGCAACGTACAAGGCTGTTCAATGGACAGGAGCAAGATGGACAGTAGCAACAGCCCCAGAAGAGAGCGCCGGGTGATCAGGCCCCGGCCAACGACGCCTCTGCCATGGGTCGCGGCTCAACGGCCGGCTCCAGGTCGATCACCCGCCCTTGCCAGTCGATCAGGCTGAGCCGGCCCTCGCCATCTTCCATCAGCGCCGTGCAGTGCTCGACCCAATCTCCGTCGTTGCAGTACAGCACGCCCGGACCGGTGGCGAAGCCGGCCTTGTGGATATGACCACCGATATAGCCATCGAGGCCTTCTCGAGCGGCCTGATGCAGGGCCGCCTGTTCGAACTGCTCGACGTAGCGGCGCGCCGCACCCACCTGGTTTTTCAAGGCAGCGGCCAGCGACCAGTAGGGCATCCCCAGCAGACGGCGCCCGTGATTGCACCAGCGGTTCAGCGACAGCACGAACTGGTGCATGCCATCGCCGAGCGCCATCAGCCAGGGCGCCATGCGCACATGGGTATCGAATTCGTCACCGTGGCTGACCAGCAGACGCCGGTTGTCGGCCGTGACGTGGATCATGCGCCGCTCGATGCGCACGTTGTAGAGCTTGAGACCACACAGCTGGCGCAGGGCGGCATCGTGGTTGCCGGGGATGTAGATGACCTCGCATCCACCGCGGGCCAGGCGAAGCACGCGCGCCACCAGACGCTGTTGGGCGGTGGGCAGCACCGCGCGTTTGCGCATGGCGATCAGGTCAATGATGTCACCAACCAGATAGAGCCTTCTGGGGCGCACCCGGCGCAGCAGGCTATCGAGAAGTGCGGCCTGGCAGTCCGGCGTGCCCATGTGCAGGTCAGAAATGAACAGGGTACGGGAGTCGGTCAAGGCAATCGGCGGGGTAGTCATGGGGCGGCCTCCTTCGAACGCCCCTCAACAATGAGGCCTCGCCATGACGCCTCCATGGCGCCGCGGTGACGATACCGTGACAGTCCGGTAGCGCCTGGATATGACCCTGAAGCGGGGCGACTAGGCAGTGCGCCCTAGGTCCGGCGCCACCAGCACCCTGGCCGCAGCAGGCCTGGCCCGTAGCCGCTCGATATACGCCATCAGGCGAGGCGTCTCGGCCAGGAAATCCTTAGCGGAAGGCATGCCGGCCAGATAGTCGAGCATCGGCGCGGCAATGGCATCGGCGATCGTAAAGTCATCACCGACCAGGTAGTCGCCCTGGGCCAGCTGCTGCTCCAGCAAGCCAAGCAGACGCACCACCTCCGGTTGAGCCGCCGCCACCGCATCCTCGCGGACAGCCCCGCCCTCACCCTTGGGAAACACGAATTCCAGCAGGTAGCGACGTACCAGGGCCTGATCCACGTAGAGGGCGAGCATCCCGGTCCACTGGTCGACTTGCGCCCGCTGCCAGGTCGCCTCCGGCTGCAGGGCGGGCCCCTCGAAGGCCGCATCCAGATAACGGCAGATGCTCGGCGTCTCGATCAGGCGCCGGTCACCGTGCAGTAGGATGGGCACCTTGCCGAAAGGATGCAGGGCATAGTGCTCGGATGAGTGCAGTGCCATGGGGCGGCCCTCGATCTCGGCCCCCAGGCTGTAGGGAATGCCCTTCTCCTCGCAGCACAGCTGAACGCTGCGCACGAAGGTACTGAACTGGGGGCCGACGATATGCACGGGTGTGGTCATCTGGGTCGCTCCTTGGCTGGGAATCAATGGCCGGCAGCCGACGACGCCTGCGGCGAAGACGAGCCCCTCGAACGTGGCTAGTAGCGATAGCTATCCGGCTTGAAGGGGCCCTCTGCGTCAAGCCCCAGATAGTCTGCCTGCGCCTGGGTCATGCGCGTGATCACCCCGCCAAAACCTTCGACCATGTAGCGGGCGACCTCTTCGTCCAGGTGGCGAGGCAGCACGGAAAGTGTCAGGGCGGCGGCGCGCTCGTCTATCGGCAGGTCGGCGAAACGGCCCGCGAAAAGATGGATCTGCGCCAGCACCTGGTTGGCGAAGGAGCCATCCATGATCCGCGACGGATGGCCGGTGGCGTTGCCCAGGTTGACCAAGCGGCCCTCGGCGAGCAGCAGCAGGTAATCGTCGCTCTCGGGGTCGAAGTCGCCCGGATCGCTGTCACGATAGACCTTGTGGACCTGCGGCTTGATCTCTTCCCAATGCCACTGGCGGCGCATGTAGGCGGTATCGATCTCGCTATCGAAGTGGCCGATGTTGCACACCACCGCCCCCTTCTTGAGGGCCTTCAGCATCGACGGATCGCAGGCGTCGATGTTGCCGGTGGCGGTGACCACCAGGTCGATCTTGCCGAGCAGGGCCGCATCGATGCTGGCCGCGCCACCGTTATGCCCCTCGAGGTAGGGCGATACCACTTCGAAGCCGTCCATGCAGGCCTGCATGGCGCAGATCGGGTCGATCTCCGCGATCTTGACGATCATGCCTTCCTGGCGCAGCGAGGCCGCCGAGCCCTTGCCGACATCGCCATAGCCCACCACCAGCGCCTGCTTCCCGGCTAGCAGGTGGTCGAGGCCGCGCTTGATGGCATCCGACAGGGAATGACGACAGCCGTACTTGTTGTCGTTCTTCGACTTGGTGACGGCGTCGTTGACGTTGATAGCCGGCACCTTGAGCCGGCCATCGCGCAGCATTTCGTGCAGGCGATGCACCCCGGTGGTGGTCTCCTCCGAGATGCCGTGAATCTGCTCAAGGAGCTCGGGGCGTTGCTCATGCAGCAGCGCGGTCAGATCGCCGCCGTCGTCGAGTACCAGGTTCGGCACCCAGCCATCCGGGCCCTCGACGGTCTGTTCGATGCACCACCAGAACTCTTCTTCGGTCTCGCCCTTCCAGGCGAACACCGGAATGCCCGCCGCGGCCACCGCGGCGGCGGCATGATCCTGGGTCGAGAAGATGTTGCAGGACGACCAGCGCACGCTGGCCCCCAGCACGACCAGGGTCTCGATCAGCACCGCGGTCTGGATGGTCATATGGATGCAGCCGCTGATTCGCGCACCTGCCAGCGGCCGGGCACCACGGTACTTCTCGCGGATCTTCATCAGCGCCGGCATCTCGGTCTCGGCGATGCGAATCTCGCGGCGGCCCCAGTCGGCCAGGGAGGAATCGGCGACCTTGTGGTCACCGGCCGGTACAGCGGACATGGCGGGTCGATTCATGCAACACCTCAGTCAACGAAGCGAGAGGGTACTGATACCTGACAGCGGTACGGGCACCTAACAACCGGTACTGCCACCTAATATAGGAGGCTTACCCGACTCTCACCACGCCGACCGAGCGCCTTGGATGCCCAGGACGCCTAGCGCGGAACCTTCAATACATGCCTGACCAGCCGGCCGATGGTCAGGCCCTGAACGAGGATCGAGAACAGCACGATCACGTAGGTGGTGACCACCAGGGTGTTGCGGATCTCGCCGTCGGGCAGCGACAGCGCCAGGGCCACCGAGATACCGCCACGCAGCCCACCCCAGGTCAGCACGCGGGTAGTGCCGGCACGAAAGTCATGGCGGCTCGACAGCAGCCTGAGCGGCACGCCGATGATCAGGAAACGCGACACCAGAATCACCGCCACCAGCGCCAGCGCAATGCCGACCACCTCGACGCTCAGCGGCATCAGCACCAGCTCGAGGCCAATCAGCACGAACAGCACGGCGTTGAGGATCTCGTCGATCAGCTCCCAGAAGGCATCCAGGTAGCGGCGAGTGCTCTCTGACATGGCGCCGTTGCGTGCCATGTTACCGATGATCAGGCCGGCCACCACCATCGCGATCGGCCCCGAGAGATGCAGAGACGACGCCAAGGCGTAGCCGCCGACCACCAGCGCCAGGCTCAGCATCACCTCGACCTGATACTGATTGATGCTGTTCATCAGCCGATAGACCAGGCCACCGAGGGCCAGGCCGAGCAGGATGCCACCACCGGCTTCCTCGATGAACAGGAGTCCCAGATGCCCGATGTCGATGCCCTCGCCGCCGGAGGTGGTGGCTACCCCCAGCAGCGCGGTGAACACCACCACCGCTACCCCGTCATTGAACAGCGACTCGCCGACGATGCGAATCTCCATGTCGACCGGGGCGCCGGCGTTGCGCATGATGCCGAGCACCGCGATGGGGTCGGTCGGCGAGATCAGCGCGCCGAAGACCAGGCAGAAGGGATAAGGCACCGCCAGGCCAGCCTGCAGGAACAGCCACCAGGCCGCACTGCCGATCACCACGGTGGAGACCAGCACCCCGAGTGTCGCCAGCAAACCGATCGAGACTCGGTAGTGGTGAAGCTTCGAGAGATCGACGTGCAGGGCGCCGGCAAACAGCAGCAGCGAGAGCATGCCGTCCATCAGCAGCACGTTGAAGTCGATGCGCTCAAGCCAGGTCTCGGCGGCCTGGGCGAATACCGTGGTCACCGTCACATGATCGAGCGCGATGACCATCAACGACATCGCCAGGGCGATCGCCATCACCCCGATGGTGGGGGGCAGGCGCAGCACCCGCTGGTTGAACCACATGCACAGCGCAGTGAGCGTGATGAAGAGTGCAGCAAGATTGAGCATTCAGGCGCATCCTTGGCGAATGACAACATACTAGCGAGGGTGGAGCGGCCTGGGGTGGCCAAGCCACAAACATGTGGCCACATGCAGGTAGCCACGCACTAATTGACCATGAGCTACCTGGTCATGAGCTACTTGGTCATGAGCTACGTGGTCATGAACAACAGAATCATAAACAACAGGACCCGCCGAAGCGGGTCCCATCAAACCGGCCTACCAGCACTGGCTTAAACGCCGGCGGAGCGCTTGAGGGCCTCGACCTTGTCGGTCTTCTCCCAGGGGAAGGCCGTGAAGGTCTCGGTCTGTAGTTCGCCGTTGACGTCGGTCCACTGATAGCTGGTCTCGAACGGCTCGCGGCCGAAGTGACCATAGGCCGCGGTCAGCTGATACATCGGATGCAGCAGGTCGAGCATGCGAGTGATGGCATTCGGGCGCAGGTCGAAATGCTCGCGCACCAGCTCGATGAGCTTGGCATCGCTGATCTTGCCGGTGCCGAAGGTGTTGACCGACACCGAGGTCGGCTCGGCCACGCCGATGGCGTAGGAGACCTGGATCTCGCATTTGTCGGCAAGCCCGGCAGCGACCAGGTTCTTGGCCACGTAGCGGCCGGCATAGGCGGCACTGCGGTCGACCTTGGACGGGTCCTTACCGGAGAAGGCGCCGCCGCCGTGGCGGGCCATGCCGCCGTAGGTGTCGACGATGATCTTGCGGCCGGTCAGGCCACAGTCACCCACCGGGCCGCCGATCACGAACTTGCCGGTCGGGTTGATATGGTACTGGGTACTGTCGGTCAGCCACTCGGCGGGCAGTACCTGCTCGATGATCTCGCGCTTGACCATCTTGCGCAGGTCGCTCTGATCGATTTCCGGGTCATGCTGGGTCGAGAGCACCACCGCGTCGACGGCCACCGGCTTACCATCGTCACCGTAGCGGAAGGTGACCTGGCTCTTGGCGTCCGGGCGCAGCCAGGGCAGCATGCCGCTCTTACGCAGCTCTGCCTGACGCTCGACCAGCCGATGCGAGTAGTGGATCGGTGCCGGCATGAAGGAGTCGGTTTCGTTGGTAGCATAGCCGAACATCAGCCCCTGGTCGCCAGCACCCTGATCTTCAGGCTTGCTGCGATCGACACCCTGGGCGATATCGATGCTCTGCTTGCCGATCAGGTTGAGCACGCCACAGGTTTCGCCGTCGAAGCCGACGTCGGAGGAGGTATAGCCGATGTCCAGGATGACCTGGCGTACCAGTTCCTCGAGATCGACCCACGCCGAGGTGGAAATCTCGCCGGCGACGATGGCCACACCGGTTTTCACCAGGGTCTCGCATGCCACGCGCGCCTGCTTGTCGCGGGCGATGATGGCGTCCAGCACCGCATCGGAAATCTGGTCGGCGATCTTGTCCGGATGCCCTTCGGACACGGACTCGGAAGTAAACAGGGAGTATTCGCTCATGGCGTCCTCGACC
>Ga0114983_1000103_pt1 | contig 31676 bp, 26 predicted proteins | sample Shrwel_input2_RT_FD_87182 | JGI IMG/M metagenome (GOLD analysis project Ga0114983, IMG submission 87182) | Subsurface microbial communities from deep shales in Ohio, USA - Utica-3 well 1 S input2 RT | ecosystem: Environmental > Aquatic > Deep subsurface > Shale gas/oil reservoir > Produced... | reverse complement strand
CTCATAGCCCATCAGGGAGGCGGCATGCAGGTACAGGCAGGGGTCGGGTTTCCAGCATTGAACGGTATAGCCGCTGATCAGCCGATCGCCGAAGTAGTCGCTCAGGCCGGTCGTCGTGAGGCCGGTGCGAATCTTGGACTCCGGCCCGTTGGAGACCACTGCTCTGGGGTAGCCGGCCAGTGCGTCCAGCGCCTCGCGAACGCCGGGCAAGGGGGTGAGTTCGCTGGCCAGCCTTTCGGCCAGGCGTGCGCGCATGCCGCTTTCGCCGAGACGGAGAGCGTCGGGGTCGATGGCGCCGTGGCGGCGCTGCAGTTCGGCAACGATATTCATGAAGCGGGCGCCGCGGAACTCACCCATGTAGTCACTGGATGCGAAGGGCAAGCCAAGCGCCGTCAAGCTGTACGCCATCTCGGCGGCCAGCAGGGGTTCGCTGTCGACCAGGGTGCCATCGCAATCGAACAGCAGGCATCGCGGAATTGTCATCGCCGATCCTCTGAGGCAAGACAGGGGGACATCATACCAATGTTACAACTATCGGCACGTCTCGCCGGAGATTGAATCGCGGCGTGCCGGGCCATATCGGCAGTATAGTCAATTTTTGAACAGTGTTCTTTAATTCGTGACTTTAATATAGCTTCGCCGCGAGCACGGTGGTTTAGTCACTATATTAGTTTATGCCATACCACGTGGATCGCTGGGTGTAGCCGTGGCATAGAGGGGAGATGCGTGCCCTTTGGGGGCCACGACACGCTGCCGATATCACTCGGCAGCGTTCATGGGACAGGGGGAGGCCTCGGAACGGTCAGGCGCTTTGACGGGACAGGGTGTCGATCACGGCAGGCAACTCGCGGGCATGGTGAATCGCGTGGGCGCCCGCGGGAGTGCTTTCCTGGTCGGCAAAATGGTTGAGGTGCACGACCTGCATGCCGGCGGCGAGCCCGGCTTCAATGCCCACCGCGGCGTCGTCGATGACCACGCAGCGCTCGGGCGGATAACCCATGGCCTCGGCGGCCTTGAGGTAGAGCGCCGGGTCGGGCTTCCAAACGCCCAGGGTATAGGCGCTGAACAAGTTGTTGTCGAAGTGGTGTGCTATCTCGGTGCTTTGCATGGCGCAGCGGATCTTGGCCTCGGGGCCGTTGGAGACGACGGCCTTGGGATGCGCGGCAAGCGCTTCCAGCGCGAGTGGCATGCCGTCGATCGCCAGAAGCTCGTTTTGCATGCGCGTCGCCATGCGCTCCCGCATGGCGGCTTCCATCGCCGCTAGTTGCGTCTCGCCGAGTGCACCAAAGCGCGTCTCGAGCTCCTGGACGATCGACAGGAAGCGCACGCCTCGAAATTCGTCCATGTACTGACGGGCGGTAAAGGGCAGGCCGAACGGGGTGAGAATTTCGGCCATGACCTCGGCGAGCAGAATCTCGCTATCGACCAGGGTGCCGTCGGAGTCGAAGAGCAGGCATAGGCGGTTTGGCATGGGAACCTCTCGGCAGAAACATGAATGGGCCCCCTGCGCGAGGGCCCATGGCCTGAATGACGGCGTTAAATCACACGAAGTCAGGCGCGACCAGGCGCGGAATGGCCAGCACCAGGTCAGGATAAACGATCAACAGCACGATGACGGCCAGCATCACGGTCAGGTAGAGCATCGTGGTGGCCAGTGCTTTCAGCAACGGAATGCCACCGATCTTGGCCGAGATCATCAGGCACAGGCCATAGGGCGGGGTGATCAATCCCAAGCCTAGCGCCATGACGCCGATGACCCCGAATTGTACGGGATGTACTCCGGCCTGCATGGCCAGTGGCTGAAAGATGGGCGCCATGATCGCCATGGCCGGCAGCGAGTCCATGAAGGTGCCGATCACCAGCATTACCCCCGTCATGATCAGCAGCAGCACGACCGGGTCGCTGATGCTGACGCCGGCCATCAGCTTGGGGGGGATTTGGTAGAAGCTGATCAGATAGCCGAAGATCGCCGCACCGACCAGGCTGAACAAGGACAGCGAGCATAGCCGCACGGTATCGGTAGAGGCGTTGAGCACCTGTCGCACGCTGAGCTCACGATAGACCACGAAGCCCAGCGCCAAGGCATATAGCACGGCGATGACGGCGGCTTCGGTAGGTGTGACCAGCCCAAGCGTGATGCCGCCGATGATCACTACCGGAATACCCGCCGCCAGCAGGCCATCCTTGCCGGAGCTCATTAGCTCGGACAGTGAGGCACGCTTTCTCACCGGTACCTGGTAACGGCGCACATAGCCCATGTTGAGCGCCAACTGGGTGACGCCGATCATCACGCCGGGCAGGATGCCACCAAGAAACAGCCCGGCGATCGAGGTGTTGGTCAGCGCGCCCCAGACGATCATGTTGATCGACGGCGGGATGATGATGCCCATCACGGACGAGGCGGCGGTGACCGCGACGGCGAAGTTGACCGGATACCCTTCGCGCTTCATGGCCGGAATCAGCACAGTGCCGACACCGGCGCTATCGGCAGTGGATGAGCCGGAAACGCCGGCAAACAGCATGCTGACGAGGACGTTGACGTGGGCAAGGGCACCCTTCAGGTGACCCACCAGACGCATGCAGAGGGTGATCAGGCGATCGGTGATGCGAGCCGCATTCATCAGGTTGCCGGCCAGCAGGAACAGCGGCACGGCCAGCAGCACGAAGGAGTCCATGCCGTTGTACATGCGCTGGAACATCACCCAGTAGGTTAGCCGCGGGTCGAGGGTGATGACGCCGACAGCAGTCAGCACCAGGGCCATGGCGATCGGCACACCGGCGATGATCAAGACGCCGAGCAGCCCGAACAGCAGCCACGGCAGCACGAAGATCCAGTCCATGGGGATCATGAAGCGCTCCTGTCATGGTCGTTAAGGGCGGGGGCAAGCTCACCGAGCTCGGCGCCATGCGGATCAGCGGACTCGGAGATCGAGTCGATTTCGCTTGGCGTATTGAGGGCCGCCTCCATGCTCTCCATGCCTTCATGCAGGGCATGCAGCAGCCGCTGGGCGCTGAACAGTGAGATGAAGATGCCGCTGATAAGGAAGGCCGAATAAACATAGACCATTGATAGGCCAGAGGCGGTGGCGTGGCGTCTGAGGCCGGACAGCGCGAAATCCTTGCCGTAGACGATGAAAATGATCCCTACCGCCAGGCAGGCCAGATCCCGGATCCAGCGGGTGATCAGATCGGCCCGTGAACCACGAGGGAAGGCCTCCAGCACAAAGTGATCCGCGTGCAGCACGCCCACCGCAGTGCCCAGCATGATCATCCACTGGAAGGCAAAGCGGCTGAATTCTTCGGTCCAGTAAAGCCGTGGCAATAGCGGCAGGTTGCGGCTGACAATCTGGTAGATAATCAGCGCAATGAAGCCGGTCAGCAGAGCCAGCAGAATCAGGTGTAGACCGCGCTCCAGGAGTCGGTTGAGGCGAGACAGGCCGTGAATCAGTGTCGGCATGACGCTGTCCTCGGTTGGAAAGTGAGGAAGGTGCCGGGGCTTGGCCCCGGCACAGGCGTTAACCGGCGTTAATGATCTTCTGGTGGAGCTCGGTCAGCCCCATGTCTTCTATCACCTTGGTGAGCGGCGCCTTGACGATTTCCTGCATGCGCTCGCGATCAAGCTCGTGGAGCGTCGCACCCTCTTCAACCAGCTGGTCCAGAGCCTCGGCGTCCTGCTCGAGCTGTACCCCACGGGCGTAGGTGGCGGATTCCTGCGCGGCCTTCATGACGGCCTGTTGTGCATCGGCGTCGAGGCGGTCCCAGGTCATTTCCGACATGGTCAGCAGGCGCACGGTGATATCGTGCTGCGAGAGCCCGATATGGGGCGCCACCTCATGAAAGCGCATGCGCTGGATCCATTCGGCTTCATTGAGCAGGCCGTCGATGGCGCCCAACTGAAGGCCGGTGTAGATCTCTTTCCAGGCCATCACGGTGGGCTCGGCGCCCAAGGCCGACCAGGCGGTGATCAGGGGCTTGGTGGGGTTGGTGCGCAGCTTCATGCCTTCCAGGTCATCGAGGCTCTCGAGCGGCCGAGTGCTGACGATCTGGCGTTTGCCGCCGCCGAAGAAGGCGAGCACCTTGACGCCAGTTTCGTCCTCGATCTTGTCGGCGATCTCGCGACCCACCGGGCCGTCGAGTACCGCCCGCCAGTGGTCGACGTCGCGATACATGAAGGGAATCGAGAAGACATTGGCGGTGGGCGAAAAGTCGGTAATCAACCCTGGGTTGATGATCGACATGTCCAGCGCCCCCGCCATCTGCTGTTCGAACATCTCGGTTTCATGGCCGAGCACGGAGTTGCCGAGGATCTGCACGCCGATCTCGCCATTGCTGTTCTCGCCGACCAGTTCCTGGAATTTCTCGGCCCCCAACTGATAGGCGGTGTCGTCGGTGCCGCCGTGTCCAAAGCGCAGGTCGAATGCCTGAGCGGCGCCCGCCATGGCCATTGCCGCTGCGAGCAAAACGCCGGTGAACAGGCCGCGCGTCATGGAGTGCTTTGTTTTTGGATCGATCCAGTTCCGGGTCATATTGCTACCTCTCTGAGAGTTCGTTGTTGTCGTTGCTGGTCGTGGTTATGTCGTGGTTAGACGCCGCCGGCAGTGATCGCAACCAGCGGTTGGGGGCTGCTCAGACGATCGAGTCAGACGTGGTTGGCGATACGGGAATCGTTGCCTGTGATGGATTGCCGCAGGATTCCCGTATCTGCAGCCGCGGGGCCAGCACGACCTGCTCGCGGGCCCCGTCGGGATCGGCGATGCGACGCAGCGCGAGGCGTGCGGCTTCTTCGCCGATGGCATAGGGATGGGTGGCGACACTGGTCAAGGCCGGGTCGCTGAGCGCGGCCTCCTCGACGTCATCGGTGCCGATTACCGCGCAGTCGACGCCGGGGGTCAGGCCCATTCGCTTGAGGCCGAGCATGGCACCGAAAGCCATCAAATCGTTGTGGCAGATCACCGCCGTGGGGCGGGGTGTTTCCTGCATCAGCGTTTCGATTAGCTCGAGGCCTGCACGACGCGTCACCTGTCCGCGCATTAGGCGCTGATAGGCGAGGTTGTGATGGGAGAGGGCCTCTGAATAGCCCTGCCAGCGCTCCTGGGTCGCCGAGTGTTGGGCATGGCCGCCGAGAAAGGCGATGCGGCGATGCCCCAGGCCGACCAGGTGGTCGACGGCCTGGTATACACCGCGGGCGAAGTCACTGCTGGTATAGTCGAAGGGCGGCTCGCCGATATGGCGCAGAACCTGCACACAAGGCAGCGACCAGTTGGCCAGGGTATCGATCAGCGAAGGAGGAGTGCCTTCGGCCGGACACAGCAGGATGCCGTCGACGCGATGCTCGCGCATACGCTCAAGGAAGCGCTGCTGGCGTTCCGGGGAGTCCTCACTGTTGGCCAGGAAAGAGACGTAGCCCTCGCGATTCAGGGCCGCATCGATGCCTGCCACCATGGCGCCGAAGAAGGGGTTGGCGATGTCGTAGACCACCACGCCGAGCGTTGCAGTACGGCTGCCGCGCAGCGCGGCGGCACCGCGATTGTAGACATACCCCAGTTCCTTGATGGCGGCTTGAACCTTGAGGCGGGTGCGATCGGCGACCAGTGGGCTTTCGCGTAGCACCAGCGACACCGTCGAGCGCGACACCCCGGCATGTGCGGCGATATCTTGCAGCGTGACGCTGCCGGAATCGCGGCGGCTCGAGGGGTGGACGGTGTCTTGAACCATGCGGTGCTCCATCGGGGCTGAGATAGGTTGAATATGTTTTTTGGATTGATCCAAATCTAGAAGAGCCGCAGCCGATCACCAATTAACCTTTAGTCGTGGCAGATGCCATCGCGGTGACGGCTAGGGGCGTGGTGGCAGGCGACATCAGTGGCCGAGGGGGTAGCGGGAAGGCGCGCTGCGGCGCTGGCAGTTGGCTCAGCCACCGGTAGAGAAAGGGGCGCCGTCGTCGTGAGAGTTGCGCTGATCCTTTGTATTCATATCGCGCTCGAAGCGCACGACACGATTGCGCCCGCCCCGCTTGGCGGCGTAGACGGCGAGATCAGCATTGTGGATCAGCACATCGATGTCGTGTGGCTTGCCGTTCAGCGGGTTGTTGCTGGCCACCCCGACGCTGATGGTCAATTCGAGGTCGGGAACGCCGGTTTTCGGCACATTCAGCGCAGTGTTGGCGACCGTTCGGCGCAGGCGCTGGGCGACCTCTTTGGCCAGCTCCTGCTCGGTTGCGGGAAGCAGCACCAGGAACTCTTCGCCACCGTAGCGGGCGACCAGATCATCGCTGCGGGCGCATTGGCGCATTATCTCGGCCAGGTGGTCGATGGCGATATCGCCGATGCGATGCCCGTAGGTGTCATTGATGGCCTTGAAGCGGTCGATATCGATGAACAGCAGGCTTGCCGTCCGGTTGCGGTGGCGGGAATCCGCCAGCAAATTCGTGCCCTCGGCGCGGGTTGTCGGTGACGGCTGAGTGAGCCGTTAACTCGGGCCGTTCGCCGAGATATGTCTCGGCGAGCGGCTCGGGGGCAATCAGTCGCTGAGTGTTGCCCAGGCATCGGTGTTGACCGGGCTGATGGGGCGCTGGCCACTCAGCGCCAGGGTGATGTTATCCACGGCCCGCTGGGCCATGGCCGTGCGGGTTTCCACCGTCGCTGAACCGATATGCGGCAGCGCCACTACGTTGGCCATCTGCGGTAGCGGTGAGTCCTTGGGCAAGGGTTCCTGCTCGAAGACATCGAGGCCAGCGGCGCGAAACTCTCCCTGCTCGAGCGCCGCGATCAGGGCGGCTTCGTCGACGACCTTGCCGCGTGAGATGTTGATGAATATCGCCGAATGGCGCATCAGCGCGAACTCTCGGGCACCGATCAGGCGCTCGGTCTGGGCGCTGAGAGGCACCGTGACGCAGACGAAGTCGGCCACTTTGAGCAGCTCGTCGAGCTCGCAGCGTCGCGCGCCCAATTCATCCTCCAGAGCCGGCTTGGGCGAGGCGTTGGAATACAGAACAGGCATGCCGAAGCCGAGTGCGCCGCGTCGAGCGATGGCGGCGCCAATGCGGCCGAGGCCGACCATGCCCAGCGTCTTGCCGTGAACGTCAGAGCCGAACTGCGCCTCGTTGATGCTTGACTGCCAGTCGCCGCGCTTGACGAAGTCGGCGAGTTCCACGGCACGCCGGGCGGTGGCCATGATCAGCAAGAAGCCGGTATCGGCGGTGGTTTCCGTCAGCACGTCCGGCGTGTTGCACAGCAGGATGCCGCGCCGGGTAAGCTCATCCACCGGGTAGTTGTCATAACCCACCGAGATGCTGGCGATGGCCTCAAGATGCGGTGCCTTGTCGAGCAGCTCAGGGGTGATCTTGAGGCTGGCGCCGACCAGCCCGTGCGCCTGCGCCAACGCCGCGAGGAAGGCCGGGTCGTCGGCGGATTCCAGTGTGTCGAAATAATCGACGTGGAAGTCGCTGCGCAGCTGGTCAAGCTGGTCGTCGTTCAAGCGGCGAAACGCCACGATGCGCTTTTTCATCTCAATCTCCTTGTGCAAAGGCCGCGGTTTCCCAGGCGTCCGTTCACGTTCGTCGGTTCACTGGTTTTGGATCACTGGCTTCAGTTCACTGGCTTCAGTTCACTGGCTTCAGTTCACTGGTTTCAATTCAATGGCTTCAGTTCACTGGTTTCAATTCAATGGCGTCATTTCACCGGTCTGTGGGCGTGTCGATGAGGGCTTCGAGCTGCTCCAGGCGGGCGCGATGGGGCAGACCCTCCATGTCGCCTCTGACCTGAACCGCCTCGGCGCCGATCAGATTGCCACGATGCAGGGCCTCGCGCGGTGAGCGGCCGTCGAGCAGGGCGCTGATCACACCCACCGCGAAACCGTCTCCGGCGCCGACGGTGTCGACCACCTCAGCGACGGGGAGGCCGGGCACCATGAGACTTTGTTCCCGGCCGCCAACCACGCCGCGATAGTAGCTGCCCTCAGGGCCTAGCTTGATGATGACCGCCTTGGCGCCGCGTTCAAGATAGAAGTCAGCGATGTCTTGATGGGACGAGAGCCCCGTCAGGCGCTGCCCCTCGGCCAGTCCCGGCAGCACCCAGTCTGACTTGGCGGCCATGGCATTGAGGGTAGTCGCCATCTCGGCATCGCTGTCCCACAGGCTGGGTCGCAGGTTGGGGTCGAATGAGATGCTGGCGCCAGCCTCTCGTGCCTTGTCGAGCATGTGCCAGGAGAGCTCTTTGCAGCCAGATGACAAGGCCGGTGGAATGCCGGTGGCATGCAGGTGGCGCAGGGCGCCGAAGTCCACCGCTGCCGCATCGTCCGGCGAAAGGTGACTGGCGGCGCTGCCGCGACGAAAGTACTCGACGTGCGGGTCGGCGCCATCAGCGGCGCGCTCCTTGAACACGAGCCCGGTCGGATGTTCCGGGTCATTGATCAGGTATCGGCAGTCGAGGCCTTCGGCTTCCAGGGTTCGACGGATATAGCGACCGAAACCGTCATTGCCGACACGGCTCAGCCAGCCGACGCGCCGACCCAGGCGTGCCAGGCCGATGGCCACGTTGGTGTCGGCCCCGGCGATGCGGCGCTGAAAATGCTCGACGTCGGGCAGTTCTCCCTGATGTTCGGCAACGAACATTGTCATGGCCTCACCGAAGGCCAATACCTCTGGTGCCGTGTCGGGTGATCGCATGAAGGCTCCTGTTGTTGTCAGTTGTAGGGTGGTTGTCAGTTGTAGGTGGTTATCAGTCGTTGATGACTGGCGGTGTGCCCGGGTCCTGAACGCAGGCATGTAGCGCTCGCAACCGGTTGAGCTGTCCGCGGGTAAAGTCTTGGAGCTGTGGCGACTGCAAGGGATATTCGATGGCCCGAGTCACGCCCTGAGGAAAGTGCGCCATCAGTCCCTGCCAGCCTTTGAGCTCTTCAGTGTCGGGCACGCTGGCGTGGGGGCGTCCCTGGCTGAATACCACGCCCTTGCAGTGTAGGTAGCGCACATAGGGCCCCAGGCGCTCGGCAGCGGCCAACGGATCGGCGCCTACCCAGTGCCAGTTGCCGATGTCGAAGGTCATGAAGAGCGGACAGCCGGCGGCGTCTGCGTCGGCAAGGCTCGCCGCAAGTGGTGCGACGGTGCCGCCGTCCTGTGTCTGATCATTCTCGACCAGCAGCAGCGGCATATCGGGGGGCGTCAGCCGTTCGTTCAGGCGCTGCCAGGCGTTGGCGCGAGATGAGGGCGAGGCATCAGGCGGGTACTGACCCAGTGAGAATTTCACCGCGACCGCGCCCAGACGCCGGCTTTCTTCCAAGCGGGTCATGAGTCCTGATGCAAGGCTGTCGCCGCTCCAGAGTGCGTCTGCAGCAGAGTAGACCAGGCTCAGTGACTGCTCTGCGCAGGCCCCACCCAGCGCTTCGAAGTCGTCGAAGCCCTCGGGTAGCAGCTCGCGGCGAATCTCTACCCCATCGGCGCCGGCTTCTTTCAACCGGGGCAAAATCGCCGCCTGGCCGTGCTCGGCGATCAGCGAGTGGCCGAATGCCGACGTGGCGACCAGCACGGAAGGTGGGCCTGAAGCGCTGATGGAGTGCGATGGGAACGTTACCATCGTGGTGCGTGAATCCTGATGAGTGGCCATCATGGTCTCCTGGGGCGCAAAGCGTTGGTCTAGCGAGGCTTAAGCGTTGGTTTAGCGAAGTTTAAGCGGTGCTTGTGGGATGACGTTGGGTCGAGCCGCGGGCCAACAGTCTGGGCTGATAATGGATGCGCCGTGGCGGCGCCGCCTCGCCACGCGACTCCAAGCGCTGCAGCAGGGTCTCCGCGGCGGCACGACCGATATCCTTGGTGGGCTGGGCCAGCGTGGTGATCCCGGGGGTCACCAGTTGGCACCAGTCGAGTTCGTCGATGCCCATCAGTCCGATTGTTCCTGGCATCACGCCCTGGGCCTGCAACGCCCGGGTGACGGCGAGCGTGACGTTGCCATTGGCGCAGAGCAGCGCCTTGGGGCGCTGGGAGGGGGATGCCAGAAAGTCCGTGATGGCCTTCTCGAGTGATGAGGCGTCCTTGTCCAGCGATAGGCTTATCGCCTGCCCCATCAGCCCGCGCCGCTCACGCTGCTGCTCAAAGCGCTCCAGGCGAATCTGGCGTGAACTTGCCTGTGAGGTGGGTTCGCTGAGGTATAACAGATCGCCATAGCCCTGCGACGAGAGGTGATCAAGCGCCATGTCGATGGTCCGGGCGTTATCGAGGCCAACTTCGTCGGCCTCGAGCTCACCCAGTGAGCGGTCCAGCAGGACCAGCGGCGTTCCCTGCTCGGCGAGCTGCTTGAGCTCGCGGCTGGGCTGACCGGCGGCATTGATCACCAGACCCTCTACCCGGTAGGCCGCGAGCAGGGCGAGGTGATCGCGCTCCTGAGCCGGGTCGTTGTCGGTGTTGCACACCACCAGTGAGAAGCCCCTCGCCCGGCAGGCCTGCTCGACGCCATGCATCACCGCCACCGAGAAGGGATTGAGAATGTCCGCGACGAGCATGCCGATTAGGCGCGAATGGCCTCCCTTGAGGCCGCGAGCCATTTGATTGGGGCGATAATTCAAGCGCTTGGCGGCGCTGGCGATGCGCGTTTGCATCGCTTCCGACAGGCGGTCGCGTTCGCCGCTGAAGTAGCGGGATACGCTGGTCTTGGAGACGCCGGCCTGATAAGCCACTTCGAGAATTGTGGAGCGGCGCGGAGAGGCCTTGGATGACGACATACTGTTACCCGATCAATGGAACCGTTCCCATTGTAGTCTGTAACTCGTAACCGCTGCTGTCGAGATGAGGTAGACCATGGTCGAGGCATCCATGCCCCGCGATCATGGCCGTTTAGCGTTCGGGAGACTCACTCAGGCGACGGGCTGAGAAAACGGGCTAAGAAGACGTGCTCAGAAGATGCGCTGCTAAGAAGACGCGGGCCGCCCCGTCAGCCAGGACTCATCTCGCCGCGCAGCGGGGTGGCCAGCGCCGCCCGCAGCCCACCGCCCTTGAGGCCATCGGCGATCAGCACCTGCAGCTTGGTCAGCGCCGCCTCGGGGGTAAGATCCGCACCGGGAATCACGCCGGCGGCATTCAGCGCGCCGCCGCTGGCATAGGCACCCTGAACGACCTGGCCCTGCTGGCACTGGCTTACGTTGAGAATCGCGATGCCTGCCCGGCTTGCCTGCGCCAGGCGGTCGATCAGCGCGCCGTCAAGACTCGGGGGATTGCCCACACCGTAGGTCTGTAGCACCAGCCCCTTGAGTGCCGGATCGCCGAGCACGGCCTCCAGCAGTGCCACTGACAGGCCAGGATGTACTGGCAGCATGGCAACCGCGCCGGGTTCAAAGTGACGCGGCGTGACGTCTGGGGTGAACGCAGAGGGGGAATCCCCCGTGGCGCTGGGTCCGGCCTCCGGCGTGCCGGGCGCCAACGCCAGGCCGGGCGTGAAGGACAGGGCGATGCCGGCCTCGCCGAGCCAGGGAGCATCGGGGGAGTCGAAGGCATCGAAGCCCTGGCTTCGCACCTTGCGCGCCCGATTGCCGCGCAGCAGCCGGTCGTGAAAGGCGATGCAGACCTCCGGTGGGGCGGCGGGGTCGGCGGCCATCAACAGTGCGGTGGTCAGGTTGTTGATGGCGTCGCTACGCGGCTCGCCGAGCGGGATCTGGGCGCCGGTGAGCACCACCGGCTTGTCGAGTGGCCCGAGCATGAACGACAGCGCCGAGGCGGTGTAGGCCAGGGTGTCGGTGCCGTGCAGCACGATGAAGCCCTGATAGTCGTGCCAGTGCTCGGCCAGTGCCGCGACGATACGGTTCCAGTCCGCCGGGGCCAGATCGGCGCTGTCGATCAGCGGCTCGAGCTCGATGAGGTGGTAGTCGGGCAGCGCGTCCGTGCCATGGTCGCCAAGGCGTGTGCCTGGGCTCTCGTGGAGGTGATGCGCCAGGCGGTCGGAAAAGCCTGCGGCCGGCACATAGCCCGTCGCCGAGGGCTGCATGCCGATGGTGCCGCCGGTGTGCAGGATCAGCAGTCGCGACATGGTCAGGCCTCCTGGAAGGGGGCGAGCATGGCCTGGGGGCTTAACAGCCGGTCCAGCTGGGCCTCGTCGAGCAGTCCCTCATCGATCACCAGCTCGCGTACGGTGGCACCGCTGGTGAGCGCCTTGGAGGCGATGCGCGAGGCGTTCGAGTAGCCAATGTGGGGCACCAGCGCGGTGATGATGCCGATGCTGTTATCGACGTGCCGGGCACATTGCTCGCGATTGGCCTCGATGCCCTCGATGCAGCGGGTCTGCAGCATGGTGCAGGCCGAGCACAGCATGCGCATCGAATTGAGCAGGTTGTAGACGATCATCGGCTCCATGGCGTTGAGCTGGAGCTGGCCGGCCTCGGCGGCGAGGCTCACGGCGAGATCGTTGGCAATCACCTGGTAGACGGTCTGGTTGACCGCTTCGGGGATCACCGGATTCACCTTGCCCGGCATGATCGAGGAGCCCGGCTGCATGGCAGGCAGGGCGATTTCGCCAAGGCCTGTACGCGGGCCGCTGGAGAGCAGGCGCAAGTCGTTGCAGATCTTGCCAAGCTTGATGGCGAAGCGCTTGAGAATTCCCGACAGGAACACGAAGGCGCCCATGTCGGAGCTGGCCTCGACCAGGTTCGAGGCGGGCACGATGGGCTTGCCAGAGAGGGTGGCCAGGTGGCGGACGGCCAGCGCCTGATACTGCGGGTGGGTGTTGATGCCGGTGCCGATGGCGGTGCCACCCAGGTTGACCTCGCAGAGCAGCCGGCAGGCCTCGGCGACGCGCTCGATGTCCTCACCCAGGGTCACGGCGAAGCCCTCGAATTCTTGCCCCAGCGTCATCGGCACCGCATCCTGCAGCTGGGTGCGCCCCATCTTCACCACGTCGGCGAATTCCGCGCCCTTGTGCTCCAGCGCCGTTTTTAGATCGGCAATCGCCTGAGTCAGCGGTTCGGCGGCGAACTGCAGGCTCAGGCAGGCCGCGGTGGGGTAGGCGTCATTGGTCGACTGTGAGCGATTGACGTCGTCGTTGGGATGCAGCTGGGCGTAGTCGCCCTTGGCGAAGCCGAGCCTGGTCAGTGCCAGGTTGGCGATCACCTCGTTGGCGTTCATGTTGGTCGAGGTGCCGGCGCCACCCTGGATCAAATCGACCACGAAGTGCTCGTGCAGGGCGCCGTCAATGATCTCTGCGCAGGCCGCCTGGATGGCCTCGGCCTTGTGCGGCGCCAGCACGCCGACGTCTGCATTGGCCTTTGCCGCCGCCGACTTGACCATCGCCAGCGCGCGAACCAGCTCGGGGAAGTGGCTGATCGGCACGCCGGTGATCTTGAAGTTGTCCACCGCGCGCTGGGTCTGGATGCCGTACCAGGCCTCATTGGGTAGCGTCATGTCGCCGAGCAGGTCGTGTTCTGTGCGTGTTGTCATGGTGTCGTTCACTCAGCAAGCGAAGAATCGAGGCGGTGTCTGAAAAATCGACGAGTGCATTACTTTTCAGGCATTGCCTAGGGGGAAAATGACGCGGCCCCGCCCGACCGGGCGGGGCCGCGTGCGCCTTGGCGTGCATCCGGCAGGCAGCGCCGGATGGAGCAGGGCTCAGTCCTTGGCGCTGGCCGGTGTGTTGCCGAGCACGTCATGCATGCGCGCCAGGTCTTCCGGCTCGATTTCCCAGGCCTTGGGGTCCAGGTTCATGTCGGGATGCTGCTTGGCATCGAAGATCGGCTGCTTGATGCCGCCGCGAATCTGGCCGTCGAAGTCCTTGAGGATGCGCAGGCCCGGCTTGAACAGCATGATCAGGGCGATCAGGTTGGCCACCGCCAACAGGCCCATGGTCACGTCGGCGAAGCCGAACACGGTGCCCAGGTCGGTCGTCGCGCCCCAGCACACCAGCAGCACGATGGCGACGCGAAAGGCGTTGAACAGGGTCTGGTTATCGCGGCTGAAGAAGTTGAGGCTGTTCTCGCCCAGGTAGTAGTTGTAGAGGATGGTGCTGAAGGCAAACAGCAGCAGCGCCAGGCTGACGAAGGTGCGGCCCCATTCGCCGACATGGTCGGCCAGTGCGGCCTGCGTCAGGGCGATGCCCGCCACCTCATTGGTGGAGGCCGGATCGTAAACGCCGCTGAGCAGGATCATGAAGGCCGTGGCCGAGCAGATGATCACGGTGTCGATGAATACCGAGAAGGCCTGCACGATGCCCTGGTTGGCCGGATGCGGCACATAGGCCACCGCCGCCACGTTCGGTGCGCTGCCGAGCCCCGCCTCGTTGGAGAACAGGCCGCGCTTCACGCCCATCATGATCGCCGCGCCGATGCCGCCACCGATGGCCGGTTCGAGACCGAAGGCGCTTTTCACGATCAGCGTGATCACGTCCGGAATCTTGTCGATGTTCATGCCCAGCACCAGCAGCGCAATCAGGATGTAGCCGCCGGCCATGAAGGGCACCAGCACCTCGGAAATGCGCGCGATGCGCTTGATGCCGCCGAAGATGATCAGCCCGACCAGCATCGCCAGCGCAAGGCCGCTGTAGAGCACCGGTACGCCGAAGGCATCACCGAAGGAGGTGGCCACCGCATAGGACTGCAGGGCGGTGAAGCCGAAGCCGAAGGTCAGCAGCAGCAGCACCGAATAGAGCCCCGCCAGCCAGGTCCAGCGACTGCCCAGCCCCTTGACGATGTAATAGGCCGGCCCGCCGCGATAGGTGCCGTCTGAACTGGCCTGCTTGTAGGTCTGCGCCAGGGTGCATTCGAGGAAGCTGGTCGCCATGCCCATCAGGCCGACCATCCACATCCAGAACACGGCGCCCGGGCCGCCCAGGGTGATCGCCACGGCGACACCGGCGATGTTGCCGCCGCCGACGCGCCCGGCCACCGACAGCACCAGCGCCTGGAAGGAGCTCAGATGCCCATGCTTGTCGCGCTTGAAGGCCTGGCTGGCGCCGAGAATCTGGAACATGCGGCCGAAGTAGCGAAACTGCACGAAGCGCGAGGCTATCGTGAAGCCGACGCCTACCGTGATCAGCAGCACCAGCAGCACCTTGCCCCAGAGCAGGTCGTTGAGGAAATCCAACATGAAGATGTCTCCGCTATTGTGTTGTTGTGAGCTGTTCTTGCGTGTTGTTCTTGCGAGTCGTCCACGCGATTTAATCAGCCCGCCCAGCACAATGGGATTTGACGCTCTGTTGCGCCCTGGCGCAGTATCATGCGCACCAAGTGCGCCAGACTGCGCCATGTCGGGTCACGACATGGCCGAGGACGCGAGCCCCTACCCGGTGCATGCGCTGGCGTGATGCCGGTTGGGGAATGGCGGCGCGGTGATGAGGGCCATATCGACCGCGCCGCGAAATGGACATGATCTTCTGGCCACCACTGACGAGCCCGCGCGCATCTTCGTTATACTGTGCGACATTTGCCCGGCATCCGTGCCGGGCGCATTTATTCAGAAGGCAGTGATCGGCATGGCAAAAGCGCAGGCAAAAAAGGGAGCCGCCAAGGGCTTCGAGGAGTCCCTGTGGGACAGCGCCAACAAGCTTCGCGGCAGCGTAGAGTCGGCGGAATACAAGCACGTGGTGCTGAGCCTGATCTTCTTGAAGTTCATCAGCGACAAGTTCGTGCAGCAGCAGAAGAAAGTCGTGCAAGAGTTTGGCGCGGAATACGTCGATATGGTGGATTTCTACGCCAAGGATAACGTTTTCTACCTGCCGGAAGAGGCGCGCTGGAGTCATATTCAAAAACATGCCAAGCAGGACAACCTGGCCCTGGTGATCGACACCGCCATGAGCACGGTGGAGAAGAACAACGCCCAACTGGCCGGCGCCTTGCCGGATAACTACTTCTCACGGCTCGATCTCAGCGCTGGCAAGCTCGGCTCGTTGATCGACACCATCAACGATATCGATACGGTGACCGAAGAGCAGGGTCAGAGCGAAGAAGATATCGTCGGGCGAGTCTACGAGTACTTTCTGGGCAAGTTTGCGGCCAATGAGGGCCAGCGCGGCGGCGAATTCTATACCCCCAAAAGCGTGGTGACGCTGCTCGTCGAAATGCTTGAACCCTATCAGGGCAAGATTTATGACCCCTGCTGCGGGTCAGGCGGCATGTTCGTGCAGTCGCTCAAGTTTATCGAGGCCCACGAAGGTAGCCGCCGGGAAGTCTCGGTCTACGGGCAGGAGTACGCCAACACCACACGCAAGCTAGCCAAGATGAACCTGGCGATTCGCGGTATCTCCGGCAACCTGGGCGAGTCAGCAGCAGACAGCTTCTTCCGTGACCAGCACCCGGATTTGAAGGCCGATTTCATCATGGCTAACCCGCCCTTCAACCAGAGCCAGTGGCGCGCCCCCGCCGAGCTGACCGACGACCCGCGCTGGGCTGACTATGACGTGCCGCCCACCGGCAACGCCAACTACGCCTGGATTCTGCACATGCTCTCGAAGCTGAGCCATCAGGGCGCGGCGGGCTTCGTGATGGCCAACGGCTCGATGAGCTCCTCAACCAGCGGCGAGGGTAAAATTCGCCAGCAGCTAATCGAGGATGACTTGGTGGAGTGCATGATCGCGCTGCCGGGCCAGCTCTTCTTTACCACCCAGATTCCGGTCTGCCTGTGGTTTCTCACCAACAGCAAGAAGGCCAACACCGCGAAAGGCTACCGCGACCGCGAAGATGAAACCCTCTTCATCGATGCCCGCCACATGGGCACCATGATCAGCCGTAGGCAGAAAGACCTGACCGACGACGATATCGCCACCATTGCCCGCACCTTCCACGCCTGGCGCGGCCAGCCGGAGGCGGGCGCCTATGAAGATATTGCCGGCTTCTGCAAGCGCGCGAGTTTCGACGAGATCAAGGGCCACGATTTCGTGCTGACGCCCGGGCGCTACGTGGGTGCCGCTGAGATCGAAGACGATGGCATTCCGTTCGAGACCAAAATGACTGAACTGACGGCCAAGCTTGGTGAGCAGTTGTCTGAATCGGCAACGCTGGAAAAGCAGATTAGAAAGAATCTGGCGGGGCTGGGTTATGAGCTTTAACGAGATTTTTCCTAATTATCCAAAAGGCTGGCGCTCCTTAACACTCGGTGAGTTGGCAAAGGAAAGCGGCGGGAGTATTCAGACAGGCCCTTTTGGGAGTCAACTGCATGCCTCAGATTATGTAGAGTGCGGTATACCTTCCATTATGCCTAAGAATATTAGCGTTGATGGTGTTTTGAAGGATGAAATAGCTCAAATAAAGCCAGAGGATGCTGAGCGGCTTGCAAAATATAAAGTTCGCTTGGGAGATGTTGTCTACAGCAGACGCGGCGATGTGGAAAAATGCTGTTTGATCACAGAAAAAGAAGATGGGTGGCTGTGTGGGACAGGATGCCTCCGTGTTCGAATTTCTGCAGAGAATCTATTGCAACAATATATTCATGCATACTTATGTCATCCGGCGGTAAGGGATTGGGTTGTAAGACACGCTATTGGCGCAACAATGCCAAATCTGAATACTTCGATTCTTTCTGCTCTTCCAGTTTTGATTCCCTCCACAAAAGAAATGCAGCGTATTGTAGAGATATGGTCTACTGTATCTAAAAAAATAACCCTCAACACCCAAATCAACCAAACCCTCGAGCAGATGGCCCAGGCTCTGTTTAAAAGCTGGTTCGTCGATTTCGATCCGGTGATCGATAACACGCTGGAAGCGGGCAACCCCATTCCCGAGCCGCTGGCCGAGCGCGCCACCCGTCGGCAGGCGATGTGGGCGGCGGGTAGTGAAAAGACTCCCGCACGCCTTCCCGCCGAGACACGGCAACTTTTTCCAGATAGGTTCGAGGAAGATAAGAAGCTGGGGTGGGTGCCGGTGGGTTGGGGCGGAAGCCAAATGGGGAGTGAATTTCATGTTGTTATGGGGCAGGCACCACCTGGATCTTCCTATAATTCAGAAGGATGTGGTCTGCCCTTTTTTCAAGGGCGCGGCGAATTCGGGTTTAGATATCCAAACAAAAGGCTGTACTGCAGCGAGCCTAAGAGATTGGCTGAGCCAGGATCAACCTTGATTAGCGTTAGAGCACCTGTAGGTGATGTCAATATGGCAATAGAAAAGTGTTGTATCGGTAGGGGGTTGGCGGCGCTGTTACATAAAAGTAACTGTGCGGGATATACATATTATCTTATTGGTAGATTGTATCCTGAGTTCAAGGTTTTTGATTCTGAAGGCACGGTGTTTGGCAGTATTAATCAAAAAAATTTAAAGAGCATGCCATGTATTGCTCCATCGAAAGAGCTGGTGAGGTGTTTCGAAGAATCTGTTTCACCCTTAGATAACGAGATTTTGAATCTTTCGCAAAATAATATTTCGTTGGCTCAACTCCGCGACATCCTGCTCCCCAAACTCCTCTCCGGCGAGCTCCAACTGCCGGAAGCAGAAGCCGCCGTCGAAACTGCCCTGGAGAGTGAACCCGCATGAGCCAGCCCACCCGCGTGCAGATGATCATCGAGACGCTTAGGCCCACCCCGATGAAAAATTCACGGCGCGGGAGCTGGCGTTGAAATTTCTGGAGCGCTACCCGGAAGCAATGGCGGTGAAGCAGCAAAACCCCAATTACGCCACCGAAGAGAAGCTGGTCGCCCAGGTGGCGGCGGAAATCGGTGGCGAGCGCACCATCAAAGCTAAGCAAAAGTGTCCTAATGTTGCGACGCGCGACAAGCCGCGCCCGCGCCTCTACTACTGGGAGCCCAATCCGGTAGCGGTTGAAGCGCTGGCTGAGACGCCGGTGCCGGAACCTGCAACCGTCGCCGCGCCTTCGCCAGCTCTTGAAGAAACGCTTAGCGAGCAGGCGCTTTATCCGCTGCTGATCGAGTTCTTAAACGAAGAGTTGGGGTTGCAGTGCCAGCGCATCAACGAGAAGACCTCCAAGAACAGCAAAGGCAAAAACGGCAATCAGTGGCTGCACCCGGATATTGTTGCGCTACAGCCAATCGACAAAGGATGGCATCAGGCCGTGCGTGACTGTGTTCGCCACGGCAGCGACAGCGCGATACGGCTGTGGTCGTTCGAGGTCAAGAAGGCGCTTTTGCCCGGCAATGTGCGCCAATGTTTCTTTCAGGCGGTGTCCAATTCTAGCTGGGCGCACTTTGGTTATCTGGTGGCAACGGAGCTGGGTGACGTCGAAGAAGAGCTTCAGATGCTGTGCGCGCTACACGGTATTGGCGTGCTGCTGCTCAATACGGAATCCCTGTTCGATAGCCAAGTGCTGATCCCCGCGCGGGAGAAGCTCGCCGTTGATTGGCAGTCGGTCAATCGCATCGTCGAGGAAAACCGAGATTTCTATCACTTCATCGAACAGGTGGGGATCTATCAGCAGACCGGCAAGCTGACGAAGAGCGTGTGGAATAAATAACCACTCAAGTCCGCTATCACGAAAGGTTTCAAGGCGGGCGACTATCCGCCGACCCTGTTAATGTTAAATTAAATTATAAAACGACGGCGTCACTGCATGAAGTTCAACGAGTCAAAGCTGGAAGCTGCGATTATTGCCCTGCTGGGTGAGCAGGGGTTCCCCTACATTACTGGGGCGAGCATTGAGCGCGCGCCCGGCGACGTGCTGATCGAAGCCGATCTGCGCGCCTTCCTGCACGTTCGCTACAGTGATGCCGGCATGACGGCCAACGAGATCGAGTCGGTTGTTGCGCGCCTGAAAGGCCTATCGTCAGGCGATCTTTACGAGAGCAACAAGACCTTCTGTCGCTGGCTTTCCGATGGTTTTCTGCTCAAGCGCGAAGACCCCGCGCAGAAAGATCTGCACATTCAGCTTTTCGACGATACAGGGCTCGAGGCGCTGGGCGCCAGGCCTGAGGCCGAGCCGCTGTTGCAGGTCGCCGAGTCGCCGCATGCGTACAGTGTCGATGCCAATCGCTATACGCTGGTCAGTCAGCTAAAAATAGCGGGCAAAGAGAACACGCGCATTCCTGACGCGATTCTTTATATCAACGGCCTACCGCTGGTGGTATTAGAATTTAAAAGCGCTATCGGCGAGCATCAAACCTCCATTTATGAGGCCTGGAAACAACTCACCGTTCGCTATCGGCGAGATATTCCCCAGCTTTTCGTCTTCAACGCGCTCTGTGTGATCAGCGACGGAGTGAATTCGCGGGTGGGCAGTCTCTTTGCGGCCTACGAGTTCTTCTATAGCTGGCGCAAGGTGACTGGCGACGAGTCTGCCGACAAGGACGGCATCGATTCGCTACATGCGATGATTCAGGGGTTATTCGATCAGGACCGGCTGCGACTCGTGCTACGCGACTTTATCTTCTTTCCGGATAAGTCCCCCCAGCAAGAGAAGATCGTTTGTCGCTACCCGCAGTTCTACGCGGCCAACAAGCTCTACCACAGCATTATGGCCGCACAGCGCCCCAAGGGGGACGGCAAGGGGGGCACTTACTTCGGCGCCACGGGCTGCGGCAAGAGCTATACCATGCAGTTTCTCGTTAGGCGCTTGATGAAGAGCCTGGCGTTTGAAAGCCCCACCATTGTGTTGATTACCGACCGCACCGATCTGGATGATCAGCTCTCGAGGCAGTTTACCAATGCACGCGGCTATATCGGCGACAACACCATTGTCGAAGTGGAAAGCCGTGCACATCTGCGCGAGCTGCTGGCCGGTCGGCGCAGTGGCGGGGTGTTTCTCACCACGATTCACAAGTTCACCGAAGACACGAAACTACTCACCGAACGCAGCAACGTGATCTGCATCTCGGATGAGGCGCATCGTAGCCAGATCAACCTGGATCAGAAGGTGCAAATCACCGAGCAGGGAGTGCGCAAGGCTTACGGGTTCGCTTTCTACCTGCATCGTTCGCTACCCAATGCCACCTACGTGGGCTTCACCGGTACGCCGATCGACGCCACGCTCGATGTGTTCGGTGAGGTGGTCGACAGCTACACCATGAGCGAGTCGGTCCAAGACGGGATCACCGTGCGTATTGTCTACGAGGGTCGTGCCGCCAAGGTAACGCTGGACGATGCTCGGCTGCGCGAGATCGAAAGCTATTACGAAGAGTGTGCCAAGGCGGGCAGCAACGAGCATCAGATCGAGGAAAGCAAAAAGTCGATGGCCTCGATGAACTCGATTCTGGGCGATCCGGATCGGATTCGGGTGCTGGCCGAGGATTTCGTTGCCCACTATGAACGCCGTCTGGAAGAAGGTTCCACCGTGTGTGGCAAGGCGATGTTCGTCTCCAGCAGCCGCGAAATCGCTTGGCAGCTCTATCAGGCCATCAAGGTGCTTCGACCCGAATGGTTCGAGCTCAAGGCCCATGAGGAGGGCTGCGAACTGACCTCGGCGGAGCGCGAAAAGCTCAAGCCGATGGCGCGGGTCAACCTGGTGATGACACGCGGCAAGGACGATGAAAAAGCACTGTACGATCTGCTGGGTAGCAAGGAGTACCGCAAGACGCTAGATCAGCAGTTCAAGAAGGACAAATCCAACTTCAAGATCGCGATCGTGGTGGATATGTGGCTCACCGGCTTCGATGTGCCGAGCCTAGACACGCTCTATATCGACAAGCCCGTTCAGCGCCACAACCTGATTCAGACCATTTCACGAGTCAATCGCAACTACGCGAATAAGAAGAAAGGGCTGGTGGTCGATTACATCGGCATCAAGCGCCAAATGAATCAGGCCCTCGCTCAGTTCTCGAAAGCCGACGAAACCAGTTTCGAGGATATTCAAACCTCGCTGATCGCCGTAAAGAACGATCTGGACCTGCTGGCCAAGCTCATGCACGGCTTCAATGATCACGCCTATTTCAAGGGCGAGCCCTTGGCGCAGCTCGACTGCCTAAACCGTGCCGCCGAGTTCGTGCTGAGCGTGGGTAAGCGCGAGAAGCGCTTTATGGCGCTGGTGAAGCGCCTCAAGGCGGCTTACGACGTCTGTTGTGGCAGCGAACAACTGAGCCAAACTGAGCGGGATCGGGTTCACTTTTATCTGGCGGTGCGCTCGATCATCTACAAGCTGACCAAGGGGGATGCGCCGGATACGGCACAAATGAACGCCAAAGTGCGCGAGATGATAAGCGAAGCACTGCGTGCCGATGGCGTCGAAGCGGTGTTCGCGATGGGCGAGGAGAGCGACGATACCATTGATATTTTCGATGAGGATTACCTGGCGCGTCTGGAAAAGATCAAGCTGCCCAACACCAAGATCGAGCTATTGAAGCAGCTATTGGCGAAAGCGCTTAATGAGCTCAAGAAGACCAACCAGCACAAGGCCATCGAGTTCTCGAAGAAGTTTCGCTCTCTGGTCGAGCTTTACAACGAACGCAAGGAAGAGGACGCCTTTACCAGTGAGGTACATCATGAAGCGGTCGATAGCTTCCTGGAGCTCATGGAGCAGCTAAAGCAAGAGATGGGGTCGTTTGAAGAACTGGGCATCACCGTCGAGGAAAAGGCGTTCTACGATATCCTCAAGGCCGTGGCCGTGAAGTACCAATTCCCTTACGAGGAAGAGCGGCTCATAAAGCTGGCCTCGGCCGTCAAGGCGGTGGTAGATGACAAGGCGAAGTATCCCGACTGGAATAACCGCCAGGATATCAAGGCGGCGCTACGTGTCGAGCTGATTATGTTGCTCTCGAAAAATGGCTACCCGCCGGTAACGCATGCGGAGGTCTATCAGTGCGTGTTCGAGCAGGCAGAGAACTTCAAACAGCATCGCCTCTAGCTGTCAGGCCGATAGCGATAGGTTCAACAGGGCTCAGCGTAAACAGGACTCGACATGCATGATGATTTTGCGGCCAACCTTCGCCTGCTGTGCAGCTATTATCGCTCCATCGCCGAGGTGTGCCGCCGGCTCGATATCAACCGGCCGCAGTTCAACCGCTACCTGAGCGGACGCTACCGGCCCAGCGACAGCATCATGCGGCGTATCTGTGACTTCTTCGGGGTCGAGGTTCACGAGATCCTGCTGCCCCATGACGACTTCATGCCACTGATCAGGCTGCGCCCCCGGCCGGCCGACGAGGCGGCTGAAGAGACCCACAAGCCGCACAGCTCGCTGAGCCTGCCCGAAGCGCTGCTCACCCAGGGCAGCCGCGGCATGTCGCGCTATGTGGGCTGCTACTACGAGCACTATCTCTCCATGTCGCAGCCCGGCAAGGTGCTGCGCACCCTGGTCTGCCTGGAATCCCACGAGGGCAGCACGCTCTACCAGCGCACCGAGCGAATGACCTCTTCGACCGACCAGCGGCCCTACCACAACCGCTATCGCGGCGCGGCACTGTTCCTGACCGACCGCATCTTCATGGTCGATTACGAATCGCTCAACGGCCACGAAGTCACCCAGACCATCCTTTTTCCCAGCTTTCGCAGCCACGTCTCGCGCCTTACCGGGCTCAAGCTCGGCGTGGCCGACAGCAGCGAGCGCATGCCCTGCTGCGTGCGGGTGGTCTATGAGCGGCTGAGCGAACCGGTGAACCCGCGCCGCGCCCTGGCGCGCTGCGGCCTCTTTGAACTCGACGACCCCGAACTCGACCCCTCCCTGGTCGAGGCCATTCGCAACGACGTCGGCGCTGACGAGTGGCACTTCCGCGCGCGGTTCTAAAAGAGAGAAAAATAGACAGGTGCAAAGAGGGGCCAAGGGGCATGGGCTAGGCTGAACGCACGACGATGCTCCGGCCATTGCGATGGCCTTCGCTTAGCCACCCGCTCTTTACCTGCGAGGTTCAGATGATTCGACGCTGCCCGACGCTATCGCTGCAGGTCTTGCTGAGGCTGACGCTGCTCCTGCTGGCCGCCATTTCCTTGAGCGCGCCCCAGCTGTCCAAGGCGCAGACGCAGCAAGACAACGACGCCGCCTGGGCCGCGCTTGCTCGCGGCGGTCACATTGCCCTGATGCGTCACGCCCTGGCGCCCGGCACCGGCGACCCGTCGGGCTTTTCGCTAGATGACTGCGCCACCCAGCGCAACCTTTCCGCGGAGGGCCGTGCCCAGGCTCGCGCCATCGGCGAACGGTTTCGCGAACGGGGAATAGCGGTGAGTGAGGTGCGCGCGAGCCGCTGGTGTCGCTGCCTCGACACCGCCGAGCTGCTCGGGCTTGGCAAGGTGATCCCCACGCCGGCGCTCAACTCCTTCTTTCGCGACCGCGCTGTTGCCGAGCGACAGACCCGTGAGCTGCGCGCGTTGATCGATGCCTGGAACGGCGAGGGAGCGCTGGTGCTGGTCACTCATCAGGTCAATATCACCGCACTCACCGGCGTCTATCCGCGCTCCGGCGAGATCCTGGTGCTGGCGCCCGAGGATGGTGCGCTCGAGCTGGTGGGGCGAATTGAGAACTAAGGCGCTGTTGTCGCGGGCCTGTGTAAGGCGTCAATCAGAGACGCTCAAGGCATTATTCAGGAAGGTTGTCGCAGTTGTCGCGATACTGCGGGGCATCGGTGCCCAGCGCCAGGCTTTCGGTGGCGGTGTTGTAGTAGAAGCGGCCGGTCTCGGCGCCTGACAGCGTGTAGTCGCCGCAAACGCCATAGCCCTTGTTGACCCGCGCCAGATGGGAAATCTCGGCGGGCGCCTGGCTGTCTAGGCGTTCACTGATCAGGTCTGCGATATGGGCATCGCGCTTTGCCTCGGAATAGGCTTGGCCACCGAAGATCATGCCGGCAACGGCGAGGATGGCGACCACAGGGATCCATAGGTTATGCATGGCGGGTCCTCAAAGGGCGCCCACCGGCGCAAGGCCGGCGGGCGATAGGGGCTTACTTCACCTGCGGGTCCAGCTCGCCGCGCTCGTAGCGCTTGAACATTTCTTCCAGGTTGACCGGCTTGATCTTCGAGGCGTTACCGGCGGTACCGAAGGCTTCGTAGCGGGCGATGCAGACATCGCGCATGGCGCTGACGGTTTCCTTCATGAACTTGCGCGGGTCGAACTCGGCCGGGTTGTTGGCCAGGAAGCGACGCACGGCGCCGGTAGAGGCCAGGCGCAGGTCGGTGTCGATGTTGACCTTGCGCACGCCGTGCTTGATGCCTTCGACGATCTCGGAGACCGGTACGCCGTAGGTCTCGGGGATGGCGCCGCCGTACTCGTTGATGATCTCAAGCCATTCCTGCGGCACCGAGGAGGAGCCGTGCATCACCAGATGGGTGTTGGGGATGCGGGCGTGGATCTCCTTGATGCGCTGGATCGACAGGGTGTCGCCGGTGGGCGGACGCGTGAACTTGTAGGCGCCGTGGCTGGTGCCGATAGCGATCGCCAGGGCATCGACGTGGGTCGCCTTGACGAAGTCGGCGGCCTCTTCCGGGTCGGTGAGCAGCTGATCGTGATCGAGCTTGCCTTCCGCGCCGATGCCGTCTTCCTCGCCGGCCATGCCGGTTTCCAGGCTGCCCAGGCAACCCAGCTCGCCCTCGACGGAGACGCCGCAGGCATGCGCCATCTCGACGGTGCGACGGGTCACGTCGACGTTGTAGTCATAGCTGGCCGGGGTCTTGCCGTCTTCGCCCAGAGAACCGTCCATCATCACCGAGGAGAAGCCAAGCTGGATGGAGCGCTGGCAGACCGACGGGCTGGTGCCGTGGTCCTGGTGCATGGCGATCGGGATGTGCGGGAATTCTTCGATGGCGGCCAGAATCAGGTGGCGCAGGAAGGGCGCCCCGGCGTATTTGCGGGCCCCGGCGGAGGCCTGAACGATGACCGGGGAATCGGTCTTGTCAGCCGCCTCGAGGATGGCGCGCATCTGCTCGAGGTTGTTGACGTTGAACGCCGGGACGCCGTAGCCGTACTCGGCGGCGTGATCCAGCATTTGGCGCATGCTGATAAGTGCCATGAACTCACCTGTTGTACATGAGGACGGCGTGGCTGGGCCACGCCGTGATGATCAAGGGATGTGGGGTACTGGTTACTGTCTTAGTTACTTCGCGGCCTCAAAGGCATCGCGAAGCGCCGTGACGGCCGGCAGGGTCTTGCCTTCCACATACTCGAGGAAGGCGCCGCCGCCGGTGGAGATGTAGGACACCTTGTCGGCGATGTCGTACTTGTCGATGGCCGCCAGGGTGTCGCCGCCGCCGGCGATGGAGAAGCCGTTGCTCTCGGCGATGGCCTTCGACAGCGCTTGTGTGCCCTTGCCGAACTGGTCGATCTCGAACACGCCGACCGGGCCGTTCCACAGAATGGTGCCGGCGTCCTTGAGCAGGCCACCCAGGCGCGAGGCGGTGTCGGGACCGATATCGAGGATCATCTCGTCGTCTGCGACCTGATCGACCGGCTTGGTCACCGCTTCGGCGGATTCCGAGAACTCGGTGGCCACTACCACGTCGGTGGGCAGCGGGATCTCGACCTTGGCCATCAGCGCCTTGGCCTGATCGACCAGATCGGCTTCATGCAGCGACTTGCCGACGTTGTAGCCCGCCGCGGCGATGAAGGTGTTGGCGATGCCGCCACCGACGATCAACTGGTCGCACTTCTCGGAGAGCGCGGTCAGCACGTCGAGCTTGGTGGAGACCTTGGAGCCGCCGACGATCGCCACCATCGGGCGTGCCGGGTTGGCCAACGCCTTTTCCAGGGCCTCGAGCTCGCCCGCCAGCAGCGGCCCGGCACAGGCGGTCGGCGCGAAGCGTGCTACGCCGTGGGTCGAGGCCTGGGCGCGGTGGGCGGTGCCAAAGGCATCCATCACGAAGATGTCGCAGAGCTCGGCGTACTGCCTGGACAGCGTCTCTTCGTCTTTCTTCTCGCCTGCGTTGAAGCGCACGTTCTCGAGCAGCACGACCTCGCCGTCGGACACGTCGACGTTGGCGCCCAGGTAGTCCTTGACCACGCGCACCGGGCGCTCGAGCAGCTCGCCGAGACGCTCGGCGACCGGCGCCAGGGAGAATTCCTCGGCCGGCTCGCCTTCGGTGGGACGCCCCAGGTGGCTCATCAGCAGCACCTTGGCGCCTGAGTCGCGTGCGGCCAGGATGGTCGGCAGGCAGGCGCGCAGCCGTGCATCGCTGGTGACGCGGCCATTCTTGATCGGCACGTTGAGATCTTCGCGGATCAGCACGCGCTGACCGGCGAGGTCCAGATCGGTCATCTTGCGAACATTCATCGGGGCAGTGTCCTCTGGGTTGCAAGCCAGGTGAGAGAGACGAAAACGGCGCTCATACCGGGGCCTTTAGGCATTTCCTTGCCGGGTCATCGCTCGTCGACCGCGGGAACGACGCCTAGCCTTGCCAGTCGTTCGGTGACGTCGAGCATGCGGTTGGCGTAGCCCCATTCGTTGTCGAACCAGCACAGCATCTTGATCAGCCGGCCGCCGGCGACACGGGTCTGGGTGGCGTCCACGATACCGGAGCGCGGGTCGTGGTTGAAGTCGACCGAGGCCATGGGCTCCTCGGTGTAGCCCACCAGGCCTGACAGGCGCTCGTGGCAGGCTTTCTTGAGCAGCGCGTTGACGGCCTCGGCCGTGGTGTCACGGCGCACGCAGATGGCGAGATCCATGGCCGAGACGTTGATAGTCGGCACACGCACGTGCAGGCACTCGAAGCGATCCTTGAGGTGGGGCATCAGGCGGTTGATGCCCCGGGCCAGCCCGGTGTCGACCGGCACGATCGACTGCATCGCCGAACGGGTCAGACGCAGGTCGGTCTGGTGGTAGGCGTCGATCACCGGCTGGTCGTTCATCGCCGAGTGAATGGTGGTGGTCACGCCATGCTCGACGCCCAGTGCCTCGTCGAGCATGGTCAGCACCGGCACCAGGCAGTTGGTGGTGCAGGAGGCGGCGGAGACGATGCGGCAATCAGGCGTCAGGTCGGCGTCGTTGATGCCGGTGACGATGGTGGCATCGACGTCGCTCTCGGCGGGCTGGGAAAACAGCAGGCGCTTGGCGCCGGCGTCGAGGTGACGGCTGGCCGTGGCGCGGTCCTTGAAACTGCCCGAACACTCGATCACCAGATCGATGCCCAGTGCCTGCCAGGGCAGGCGGTCCGGGTCTTGCTCGCTGAGCACGCGAATCGGCCGGTCGTTGATATAGAGATGGCCGTCGCGGCCCTCGACCTGGCCCGGAAAGCGTCCGTGGGTGGTGTCGTAGCGGGTCAGGTAGGTGATGGTGTCCAGATCGGAGAGCTCGTTGATCGCCACCACCTCGAGTAGGGGGGCGGCGTCGCCTGGCGCTTCGCCGGTGGCCTTCGTCTGGCGCTCGGTCAACGCGCGCAGCACGCATTGGCCGATGCGGCCATAGCCGTTGATGGCGATCCGATAGGCCATGGGACGAGGCTCAGCTTTCACGATGTCGATTCCACTCACACAAAGGACACGAAAATCACACGAGAACGTAAGCGCGCGCCCTGTGGGCACTCGGTGACGACAGGGCGACGATTCTAGCGCAAAAGCGCCAGCCTTGCAGGCCGTGCGTGGCGTGTGACGGCCCGGCTAGAGCCTGACCATATCCGGGCTAGAGCCCCAGCAGCCGCCAGGCCAGCGGCAGGCACAGGGCTGTGAAGATGCCGGTCAGGCTCATGCCCAGCGAGGCGAAGGCGCCGGCGGTAGGGCTCATTTCGAAGGCGCGTACGGTGCCGATGGCGTGGCCGTTGATGCCCAGCGCGAAGCCGAGGATACGATGGTCGCGAATGCCCAGCGGCGCGGCCAGCAGGCTGACCGCGAGGGTCGCCATCACGCCGGTGATCAGCAGTCCGCCCATCAGCAGCGGCACCGAGCCGCCCAGCTCGTCGATGATGCCCAGTGCAATCGGCGCCGTCACCGACTTTGGCGCCAGCGAGGCGAGCACTTCGGGGCTTGCGCCTAGCGCCCAGGCCAGCGCCAGGGAGTAGCAGGAGGCCAGCGCCGCCGCTGGTGGCAGGGAGAGCGCCAGCGGTTTCCAAAGCGCCCGGATGTGATGCAGCTGCTGGTAGAGCGGCACGCCGAGCGCCACCGTCGCCGGGCCCAGCAGCAGCATCAGCCAGCCGGCACCGCGCTGGTAGTCGATAACGTCGATCGATAGCATCCACAGGCTGGCGGCGACCAGCAGGGCGGCAAGCAGGACCGCCGGGCACCAGCTGGGACGCCCGATGCGCTCGACGATCCACAATGAAGCGAGGTAGGCGGCAAGCGTCAGGGCGATGGCCGACAGCGGGGTGGCCAGCAGCGCCTCTTGCAGCTCGATCAGTGAAGCCCTCATGACGGCGTCTCTTCCGGTGTGGCTGAGCCGGGCTCGGGGGGCATGAAACGGCGCATCAGCAGAAGGGTGGTCAGTACGCTGGCAAGGGTGCCGCCCACTAGTGCGACCGCGACGGCAAGCCATTGGCCGGCAAAGTCGTCGGCAACGAAGAATACGCCTACCACGCCTGGCATGATCAGCATCGCCAGCAGGCCGATCAGCGGCTGGCTGGCGGCGGCGATGTCATCGAGTCGCCCGACGCGCAGCATCAGCATGCCGGTCATCAACAGCATGCCCACCACCCCCGCCGAGACGGGAAGGCCGAGCAGCACGACCAGCGTCTCGCCGGCGAGCCAGAACCCCGTCAGCCATAGAAACCCGCGCAGTAATGCGATCACCTTTCCCTCCTCAGTGTTCTGTTCCCTGGCCGGTATAATGCCTTGAGTGCGGGGAAAAATCTCTTCGCCATCCGTTGTGGGCAGCCGTGAGGGGGCATGAGAGGCGCGTCGTTGATGCCACCTGCCGGGAGGCGCCTCGCGTGCGAAAGTGGCGTAAGGAAAAGTGTAAGAAAGAGGGGAGTAAGAGGGGGAGAAAGTGGCGCGCGAGGCAGGCAAGAGTGACACGGGTGCTTGTGGTCGCAGTGCTGCTGGCTACCATGAAGAGGCATCCATTCCCACTGCAAGGAGCGCATCCCATGAGCGAGACCGCCAAGATTCTGGGCGATGAAGCGAGTTACCTGCTGGAGCACCGCTGCAGCGCGATTCCCCGCGAGCAGCTGCACCTGCCGGGGCCGGACTTCGTCGACCGAGTGATGATCGATAACGACCGAAGCCCTCAGGTGCTGCGCAACATGCAGGCCCTGTACAACCACGGCCGGCTGGGCGGCACTGGCTATCTGAGCATCCTGCCCGTCGACCAGGGCATCGAGCATTCGGCCGGCGCTTCCTTCGCGCCCAACCCGCTGTACTTCGACCCGGCCAACATCATCGAACTGGCGATCGAAGGCGGCTGCAACGCTGTAGCCTCGACCCTGGGTGGGCTGGCTTCGGTCGCCAGGCGCTATGCCCACAAGATTCCGCTGATCATGAAGCTCAATCATAACGAGACCCTGACCTACCCGACCCTTCACGACCAGACGCTGTTCGCTAGCGTCGATCAGGCCCACGACATGGGCTGCGTGGCGGTGGGGGCGACCATCTACTTCGGTTCGCCGGAGTGTCGCCGTCAGATCGAGGAAATCAGCGCGGCCTTCGAGCGTGCTCATGAGCTTGGCATGGTCACGGTGCTGTGGGCCTACCTGCGCAACCCGGCCTTCAAGCAAGATGGCACTGACTACCATGTTGCTGCCGACTTGACCGGCCAGGCGATCCATCTGGCGGCGACCCTCAATGCCGACATCGTCAAGCAGAAGCTCGCCGAGACCAACGATGGTTATCGGGCGATCGGCTTCGGCCACACCCATCACAAGGTCTACAGCGAGCTGACCAGCGAGCACCCCATCGACCTGGCACGCTATCAGGTGGCGAGCTGCTACATGGGCCGCGCCGGGCTGATCAATTCCGGCGGTGCCTCGGGTGGCGAGAGCGATATGGCGCAGGCGGTGCGCACTGCGGTGATCAACAAGCGCGGCGGGGGCATGGGATTGATCTCCGGGCGTAAGGCCTTCCAGAAGCCGATGGCGGAAGGTGTTCAACTGCTCAACGCCATTCAGGACGTCTATCTGGACCCGCAGGTGACGGTTGCCTGAGTCATGCTGGTGCCCTCGTTCCTGGCCCTGTTCACGGCTCTTGTTCAAGGCTAGGAGCGAGGGCCGTCATCGACACTGTATGACGAGCTGGCGCTCTACCAGCCCTGCCCGTTGACCTGGTTGCGCCCGGCTCGCTTGGCGCGATAGAGGGCACGGTCGGCGTACATCATCAGATCGTTCAGGGACGTAAAAGCGGGTTGCAGTTCTGCGGCGCCGATGCTGACAGTGACTGAGATGGTTTGCCCGTCTATGAGCGGAATGCGGTTCGTTGCAATGCGCTCACGCAGACGCTCGGCGAGCGCTAGCGTGTTGTGAAGTGTGGTCTCTGGCAAGACAACGGCGAATTCTTCGCCGCCGATTCGCCCTACGGTGTCGACCTGCTCGCGGGTCTGCTGCAGGCAACAGTCGGCCACGGCGCGAATGACCTGATCGCCGGCGATATGCCCCCAGGTGTCGTTGACCCGTTTGAAAAAGTCGATGTCGATGATCATTAGCGCCAGCGGGTGCTCGAAACGTTGGGCGCGGCGAATTTCTCTTTCACCGACATTGATCAGGTGGCGGCGATTATACAGGCCGGTCATCGAGTCGTAGGTGGCCAGCATGTGAAGCTCGGCATTCATCCGTTCCAGCAGCATGTTCTGCTCGGTCAGTCGTTCATTGAGCGCCTGGAGCTCTTGCTCCTGGTGTTTCTTTTCATCGAGGTTGAAGCAGACGCCGGTGAAACGGGTCATGGAGCCGTCGTTTTCGACGATCTTCCCGTAGTTGGCATACCACACCCAGGCGCCGCGCTTGGCGCGAATGCGAAATTCGCTGTAGTAGCGTTCGGTGATGCCGCTGATGTGGTCGTCGACCGCCTG
>Ga0114983_1000102_pt1 | contig 31836 bp, 24 predicted proteins | sample Shrwel_input2_RT_FD_87182 | JGI IMG/M metagenome (GOLD analysis project Ga0114983, IMG submission 87182) | Subsurface microbial communities from deep shales in Ohio, USA - Utica-3 well 1 S input2 RT | ecosystem: Environmental > Aquatic > Deep subsurface > Shale gas/oil reservoir > Produced... | reverse complement strand
CGTTCGGCCGGCGCCCTGCGAGGAAGGCGTATTCTACTGAATCGGCAGTGAATGTCAACCCTTGCTGTTATTGCTCACTCTAGATGACCGAGTGAACCAGCGGCGAGTTGAGCGCCGATCGAGCGGAGGAGCATTCTACCGTTTCCGGCTGTTTTGTCAATGCCTTTCGATCAAACCTGATCGAAAAACCTTAACGAAAACAAGTGCTTCCAACACCCTACACCGCTTCCGACGTTTGCTCGTCGGCGGCAGCGGATGCGTACTTTACGGATTATCGCGGACCCACGCAAGGGCTTTTCGACCACTAACTTCAAAAACAGCCTGACACCCCTTAAAAGACCGCGTAACTGCCGCAAAAGCGTTTCCAATCCCTAACAGTAGTCCAGGCCTAGCGTCCCCACCAGATGGAAGATCAGTGCCAACCTAACAATGAGCCCCCTGCTACTCAGCATCCAGATATTGGCGGGCTTCTTTCATAGTAAAAGACGACATGATTAAAGAGCGGCATGCTTTCAACTCATCCAATCCGCTCATCCAACCAGCTTCAACTTCACTCATGCCCTCTTCTCGGCGGTAGATAGCTATCGCATAACTGGCATCGCCACCTGACTCAGGCGCCCTCCTCCATTTTGATCCGTATAGCGTGTGTGCAATCTAAAGGCTCAGATCACGAAAAGGTCTACGAAGCGATGAACCGGCGTGGCCTCGAGCAGAGCCTGGTCCTTGCACAAGGCAAAGATGTCGTTGCAGCGTCGCGGCGCGAAGCGGGTTGCCAGGTTGGCCTTGAACTTTTCCTCGAGCAGCGGGATACCCTCCTCACGACGCCGACGGTGACCGATCGGGTATTCAACGGCGACCTGCTCGGTCTTGCTGCCATCCTTGAAGAACACTTGGATGGCGTTGGCGATGGAGCGCTTGTCGGCCTCGAGATACTCGCGGGTATAGCGAGCGTCCTCGATGATCTCCATCTTGTCGCGCAGTTGGTCGATGATTGGGTGGTCGCGATGGAAGGCATCCTCATAGTGCTCGGCGGTCAGCCAGCCGAAGGCCAGCGGCACGGCGGTCATGTACTGCAGGCAGTGATCGCGGTCGGCCGGATTGGCGAGAGCCCCCACCTTGGAGATGATGCGAATCGCCGACTCATGGGTGGTAATCACGATCCTGTCGATCTCGTCGAGCCGATCCTTGACCTGCGGATGCAGGGTCACGGCGGCTTCGCAGGCGGTTTGGGCGTGAAACTCCGCCGGGAAGGATATCTTGAACAGCACGTTCTCCATCACATAGCTGCCATAGTCCTGGCTCAAGGAGAACTGGCGCTGACCCTCCGGCTTGATTTGCTGGTCCTTGTTGGTCTTTGCGAACAGCACATCATAGAAGCCCCACTGCGGCGCGCTGAGGACCCCGGGAATCCCCATCTCGCCGCGCATGGCGATATCGGCCAAGCGCACGGCACGGGAAGTCGCATCACCTGCGGCCCAGGACTTGCGCGAGCCGGCGTTCGGCGCATGACGATAGGTGCGCAGGCTCTGACCGTCGACGAAGGCATGCGACAGCGCCGACAGCAGCTGCTCACGATCGGCCCCCATCAGCTTGGCGATCACCGCAGTGGAGGCCACCTTGACCAGTACCACGTGGTCGAGCCCCACACGGTTGAAAGAGTTCTCCAACGCAATCACGCCCTGGATTTCGTGGGCCATGATCATGGCCTCGAGCACCTCGCGCATGGTCAGCGGCGTGCGATCATCGGCAACACGCTGCTGCGACAGATGGTCGGCGATGGCGAGAATCCCACCCAGATTATCTGAAGGATGCCCCCATTCGGCGGCCAGCCAGGTGTCGTTATAGTCGAGCCAGCGGATGACGCAGCCGATATCCCAGGCGGCCTTGACCGGATCAAGGCGGAAGGATGTGCCAGGCACCCGCGCGCCATGGGGCACTATCGTGCCCTCGACCAACGGCCCCAAATGCTTGGTGCATTCCGGAAAGCGCAGCGCCAGCAGGCCACAGCCCAGTGTATCCATCAGACAGTTGCGTGCCGTATCCAGGGCCTCGGCGCTGTCGATGCGATAGTCCAGGACGTAGTCGGCGATCCGTTGAAGCTCGCTGTCATAGTCCGGACGAACATTGGCTTCTGCGGTGGCATCCATGGCAGCTCCTCCTCATCAATGGCGGGTCAGAGATTATTGCCGGCCACTTCACTATAGGAAACGACACGCTATAAGAAACGAGAGGCTAGCGAAAAGGCGATACGCCGGACCACTTACCTCAAGGCACTACAGCTCGAAACGCACTCACCAGCAACACGAATCAGCACAACGTGACGGTCGAGAAAGACAGCTCAGAAACTGTCGCCAGGCACTCGAACGAAGCCCTCCATCAACACCCGGGCGCTGCGGCTCATTACCGCCTGATCGATGACCCAACGGCCGTCCACAAGGCTTGCTTCCGCACCAACCCTCAGGGTGCCGGACGGGTGGCCGAAGGTCACAGCCGTATGCTTGCCGCCGCCGGCTGCCAGGTTGACCAGGGTCCCTTCGATGGCCGCTGCCGAAGCGATGGCCACCGCCGCGGTGCCCATCATGGCGTGATGGAGTTTGCCCATGGAGAGCGCTCGTACCCTCAGGTCGATGTCGTCGGCCTCAACCGATTTACCACTCGACGCGGTGTAGCTCGCCGGTGGCGCCACGAAGGCCACCTTGGGCGTGTGCTGTCGATTGGCAGCCTCGCCAAGTTCCTTGATCAGCCCCATACGCAGGGCCCCATGGGCGCGGATGGACTCGAACTTTTCGAGCGCCTCGGTATCGCCGTTGATCGCTTCCTGCAGCTCGCTGCCGGAGTAGCCAAGGTCAGAGGCGTTGATAAACACAGTCGGAATGCCGGCGTTGATCATCGTCGCCTTGAGGCGACCTCCCGGCACTACATCATCCGGTACCTCCAGTTCATCGATCAGATGGCCGGTGGGGAAGATGGCACCCTCACCGTCTGCGGGATCCTTGAAGGCCACCGGCACTTCGGCTGCCGGAAAAGTCACACCGTCGAGCTCGAAGTCACCGACCTCCTGCACCTGGCCATCGGTGATCGGCACCCGGGAGACAATGGTCTTGCCGATATTGACCTGCCAGATACGCACCTCGACCACCCCGTTCTCGGGGATACGCGCGGAATCGATGAGGCCGTTGCTGATAGCGAAGGGGCCCACGGCGGCAGACAGGTTGCCGCAGTTACCGCTCCAGTCGACGAACGGCTTGTCGATCGCCACCTGGCCGAACAGATAATCCACGTCATGCTCGGGGCTGTCGCTCTTCGACAAGATCACCGTCTTGCTGGTGCTGGAGGTCGCCCCGCCCATGCCGTCAATCTGCTTCTGATAGGGGTCGGGGCTGCCGATTACCCGTAGCAACAGACGATCACGGACCTCGCCCGGCTGGCGAGCCGCCTCGGGCAGGTCCTGAAGGCGGAAGAAGACCCCCTTGCTGGTGCCGCCACGCATATAGGTCGCGGGAATCCGGATCTGGTTCATACGTTGTCTGCCTCCGCGGTTTCCAGGAAGTCCTGAGCGAAGCGCTGCAGCACGCCGCCAGCTGAGTAGATGGAGACCTCCTCGGCGGTATCCAGGCGACAGGTCACCGGCACCCTGTCGATCTCGCCGCTCTGGCGGTGGATCTTGAGCTCGAGCGTGGCTTGCGGTGACGGCGTGCCCTCGACGTCATAGGTCTCGGTGCCGTCGAGCTTGAGGGTGTGGCGTGTGGTGCCCTCCTCGAACTCCAGGGGCATCACGCCCATGCCGATCAGGTTAGTGCGGTGGATGCGCTCGAAGCCCTCGGCGACGATGGCCTCGACCCCGGCGAGCGCCACGCCCTTGGCCGCCCAGTCACGCGACGAGCCCTGGCCGTAGTCGGCGCCGGCGACGATGATCAACGGCTGCTTGCGCTCCATGTAGGTCTCGATGGCCTCCCACATGCGCGTGACCTTGCCCTCCGGCTCGATGCGCGCCAGCGAGCCCTGCCGCACCTTGCCGCTCTCGTCGCGCACCATCTCGTTGTAGAGCTTGGGATTGGCAAAGGTGGCCCGCTGTGCGGTCAAGTGATCGCCGCGGTGGGTGGCGTAGGAGTTGAAGTCCTCCTCCGGCAAACCCATCTTCGCCAGGTACTCGCCCGCCGCACTGTCCAGCATGATGGCGTTGGACGGTGACAGATGATCGGTGGTGATGTTGTCCGGCAACACCGCCAACGGCCGCATGCCCTTGAGGGTTTTCTCGCCAACCATGCCACCTTCCCAATAGGGCGGGCGACGGATATAGGTGCTCTGGGGACGCCATTCGTAGAGCGGATTGACCTGGGCACGAGCGCCCTTGTCCACATCGAACATCGGGATATAGGTCGCCCGAAACTGCTCCGGCTTGACGCTCTGCTTGACGATGGAATCGATCTCCTCGTCCGCGGGCCAGATATCCTTCAGGGTGACCGGGTTGCCGTTGTGATCGTAGCCCAGGACATCCTTCTCGATGTCGAAGCGGATGGTCCCCGCGATGGCGTAGGCCACCACCAGCGGCGGCGAGGCGAGGAAGGCCTGCTTGGCATAAGGGTGGATGCGGCCATCGAAGTTGCGGTTACCGGACAGCACCGCCGTGGAATAAAGGTCCCGCTCGACGATCTCCTGCTGGATCTTCGGGTCCAGGGCGCCGGACATGCCGTTGCAGGTGGTGCAGGCGAAGGCCACCACACCGAAGCCAAGATCTTCGAGCTCGGGCAGCAGGTTGGCCTCCTCCAGATACATCTTCACCGTCTTGGAGCCCGGCGCCAGGGAGCTCTTCACCCAGGGTTTGCGGGTCAGGCCCAGCTTGTTGGCATTGCGGGCGATCAGACCCGCGGCCACCATGTTGCGCGGATTACTGGTATTCGTGCAGCTGGTGATGGCGGCGATGATCACTGCGCCATCGGGTATCTTGCCCGCTTTCTCCTCCGCCTGCGCCTTGTCCAGGTCAACGGCGATACCGCGCTTGGCGAGTTCAGAGGTCGGCAGATGGGCATGGGGGTTGGACGGGCCCGCCAGGGTCCGAGTAACCGAAGACAGATCGAAGGTCAGCATGCGCTCATATTCGGCAGCCTTGAGGCTGTCGCCCCATAAGCCCGCTTCCTTCGCATACCGTTCGACCAGCGCCACCTGATCATCGTCGCGACCGGTGAGTTTCAGATAGTCGATAGTCTGATCGTCGATGTAGAACATCGCCGCCGTGGCCCCATACTCTGGCGTCATGTTGGAGATGGTGGCCCGATCGCCTACGGTCAGCGCCTCGGCCCCCTCACCGAAGAACTCCAGGTAGGCCCCCACCACGCGCTCCTGGCGCAGGAACTCGGTTAGCGCCAGCACCATGTCCGTACTGGTAATCCCGGGCTGCAGCTTGCCAGTAAGCTTCACGCCGACGATGTCCGGCAGGCGCATCATGGAGGCGCGACCCAGCATCACGCTCTCGGCCTCGAGGCCGCCCACGCCGACGGAGATCACCCCCAGCGCGTCGACCATCGGCGTGTGGCTGTCGGTGCCCACGCAGGTATCCGGGAACGCCACGCCATCGCGCTTCTGCACCACCGGAGACATCTTCTCCAGATTGATCTGGTGCATGATGCCGTTGCCGGGGGGGATGACATCGACGTTCTCGAACGCGGTCTTGGTCCAATTGATGAAGTGGAAGCGGTCGTCGTTGCGACGGTCCTCGATGGCGCGATTCTGCGCGAAGGCATCCTTCTCGAATCCGGCATGCTCGACGGCCAGCGAATGATCGACGATCAACTGGGTCGGCACTACCGGGTTGACCTTGGCCGGGTCCCCGCCCTTCTCGGCGATGGCATCGCGCAGGCCAGCCAGATCGACCAGGGCCGTCTGGCCGAGGATGTCGTGACACACCACGCGGGCCGGGTACCAGGGGAAGTCCAGATCACGCCGACGTTCGATCAGCTGCTTGAGCGAATCGGTCAACACGGCCGGCTCGCAGCGGCGCACCAACTGTTCGGCCAGCACGCGCGAGGTATAGGGAAGCGTGTCGTAGGCCCCGGGCTTAATGTCCTCGACGGCCGCACGGGTATCAAAATACTCAAGCGACGTGCCGGGTAAGGGTTTGCGGTAGTCAGTGTTCATGGCGTCGGGCATCTTTTTTCAGTGGGCTCAAAGGCAGGAAGAGCAAGGCAGGCGAGATCAGAGCACACGAGAGAGACGAGCGTGGCGACCCAGCGGCCGACACGCTCGATCTCAGGGGGTAGATCAGTCACGCTGCTCGACGGGCACCCATGCCTGAGGCTCAGGGCCACTGTAATCAGCACTGGGGCGGATGATGCGATTGTTGTCGCGCTGCTCGAAAACGTGGGCGCACCAGCCGGTAACCCGTGAGCAGACGAAGATCGGGGTGAATAGCTTGGTCGGGATGCCCATGAAATGATAAGCGCTGGCATGGAAGAAGTCGGCGTTGCAGAACAGCTTCTTCTCGCGCCACATCACCGACTCGACACGCTCGGACACCGGATAGAGGACGCTGTCACCGACATCCTCGGCGAGCTTCTTGGACCACTGCTTGATCAGGGCATTGCGCGGGTCGGAGTCACGGTAGATGGCATGGCCAAAGCCCATGATCTTGTCCTTACGCGCCAGCATGCCCATGATCTCGCGCTCGGCCTCTTCCGGGCTCTGCCAGCCCTCGATCATCGCCATCGCCGCTTCGTTGGCACCGCCATGTAGCGGACCTCTCAGGGTGCCGATAGCGCCGGTCACGCAAGAGTGCATATCCGACAGCGTCGAGGCGCAGACCCGGGCATTGAAGGTCGAGGCATTGAATTCGTGCTCGGCATACAGGATCAATGACACGTTCATGACCCGGGCATGCAGCTCGGAGGCCGGTTCGTCGCGCAACAGATGCAGGAAGTGCCCGCCCACCGAAGCATCATCGGTCACGGTATCGATGCGCACTCCCTCATGGGTGAAGCGATACCAGTAGCAGATGATCGATGGCAGCGCCGCCAGCAGTCGATCCGCCACGTCCTGCTGCTCGTCGAAGCTCTGCTCGGTCTCCAGGTTGCCAAGCATCGAAGCCCCGGTGCGCATCACATCCATCGGATGGGCGTCGGCGGGAATCTGCTCGAGGACCTTTTTCAGCGCATCAGGCAGGGCGCGTAGCCCCTTGAGCTTGGTGATATAGGCATCGAGCTCAGCCTGATTCGGCAGCTTGCCCTTGAGCAGCAGGTAGGCGACTTCCTCGAAGCGTGCATGCTCCGCCAGATCGTGGATATCGTAACCGCGATAGGTCAGCCCGGAACCGCTCTTGCCGACAGTGCACAGAGCGGTACTGCCCGCGCTCTGGCCGCGCAGACCCGCGCCTGCCTTGGGTTGTTCTGCCATGACGTGTCTCCTACTGGCGTGTAATCGATGTTGTGGTTGTTGTCGTATTAAATGCAGTCGTGATGAATGCAGTCGTGACGGGGCTAGTCGTCCTGGTGACTGGTCACCGGGTCAGTCCTGACGCTTGTCTGTGAAGAGCGCATCCAACTTCTGCTCGAAGCTGTGATAGTCGAGAAAATCGTAGAGTTCGTCGCGGGTCTGCATGATGTCGACCACGTCACGCTGATGCCCGTTGTCGGCGATGCTCTGATAAACCTTGAGCGCCGCGGCATTCATGGCGCGGAATGCCGACAGCGGATACAGCACCATGCGGCAGCCGACCTCGGCGAGCTCCTGCTGGCTGAACAGTGGCGTGGCACCGAACTCGGTGATGTTGGCAAGGATCGGCGCCTTCACCCTGTCGCAGAAGGCCCGATAGTCATCGAGACTGTGCACCGCCTCGGCGAAGATCGCATCGGCGCCGGCCTCGACGCAGGCATTGGCCCGGTCGATGGCTGCCTCGAGTCCTTCCTTCTGGAAGGCATCGGTACGCGCAATCAGGTAGAAGTCTGGATCCAGGCGGGCGTCGGCGGCGGCCTTGATGCGGTCGACCATCTCTTCCCTGGACACGATGGCCTTGTTGGGCCGATGGCCGCAGCGCTTCTGTGCCACCTGATCTTCAAGATGCACGGCCGCCACCCCGGCGCGCTGCATCTCCTTGACGGTGCGCTCGATGTTGAAGGCGCCCCCCCAGCCGGTATCGATATCCACCAGCAGCGGCAGATCAGTGGCAGCGGTGATCCGCCGCGCGTCCTCGACCACGTCGTTCATGGTGGTCATGCCAAGATCGGGCAGACCGAAGGAGGCGTTAGCCACCCCACCACCGGACAGGTAGATGGCCTGATGGCCGACCCGCTGAGCCATCAGCGCAGTGTAGGCGTTGATGGTGCCCAGGATCGGCAGGGGCTGTTGGGCCTCGAGGGCGGCACGAAAGCGTGCACCGGGAGTGAGGGTGGTCATGATGTTCTCCTGTCTGGGAAAGCGCCCCGGGCAACGTTCGTCACTGGGACTGAGTGGATTCCTGGTCGAGAATGGCCGCATAGCGCTCGGCGACGTTGGCTCTCGAGGCGCTGACGTGGCGACGCATCAGCAGTTCGGATAGCTCTGCGTCACCGGCCTCGATGGCATCGACGATGCGATGGTGCTCGACGAAGGCACGCTGCGGGCGGCTGCCACTGGCGCTGAACTGGGTACGATAGAGCCGTACTAGGTAATAAAGGTCGTCGCAGAGAATCGTCATCAGCATGCGATTGTGACTGCCCTGCACGATCCGATAATGAAAATCGAGATCCCCTTCCCGCTGAAAGTAAGCCTCGCCGCGGCGAAGGTCGGCCTGACGCTCGTGCACGGCCAGCACCTCGCGCAGGCCGGCAATCTCATCGGCGGTCATGTGCTCGGCGGCAAGCCTCGCGGCCATGCTTTCCAACGCCTCGCGCACATCGAACAACTCGATCAGCTCTTTCATTGAGAGCTTGACCACCCGTGCGCCAACATGAGGCACTCGCTCGATCAGGCGATGCGTTTCAAGCCTGCGCATGGCTTCGCGCAGCGGACCACGGGAAATCCCGTAGGTCTTGGAAAGGCCCGGCTCGGTGATCTTGCTGCCCGGCGCCAGGTCACCGCGCACGATGGCGCTCTGCAACTGGTTGAAGACCCGCTCTGCCAGGGTGCGCACTTCCGGGGTCGCGAGATCGGGTGAAGAGGTTGTCATAGTAATTGTCGACAATTAAATGATGAAATGAACTTTAGCCAGCCGCCGGGATGGGGTCAATATGCATTCGGCCCGCATTGACTACACCTTTTGGCGTACGGCTAAAGGTGGGCGCCAAATTTGTTGTCGACAATATTACCAGAGATGCCGGCGTAACGCCGAGCTCCTGATGGCGCGGCTGAAGCGTGGATAACGCAGAAGGGACAAATGGCGTCACGGCCCCTAGAATGTGGCGCTCGTTGAGGAAAAGCACATCCCATGAGTTCACGACTGGAAATCACGCCGCTGCCCTACCGGACGGATCCGCTCGGCTATTTTGCGCCGCTACGCGAGCGTCGCGGCGCCGTATTACTGGACAGCGGGCGCCCTCATGGCCCCGGAGGGCGCTATGACATCATCAGTGCCGAGCCGATCGCGCTGATGAGCGTCAATCCCGCGGGCCAGGTCAGCGGCGACAGCGATACACCGCTTCCCGAGGAGCCCATCGCCGCCCAGAAGGCGCTGCTGTCACGGCTCGATGTCGAAGCACCTGAGAGCGACCTGCCCTTCCTCGGCGGCCTGATCGGGTATTGGAGCTACGACTTCGGCCGCTGCCTTGAGCCGATCAACGGCAAGGCCAAGGACGCCGTCGAGCTGCCCTGGAGCCGGATCGGTCTCTATGACTGGGCGATCATCCAGGATCATGCCCGGGGCGAGAGCTTCCTGGTGGCCGATCAGCGTCGGCGCGTCCAGGTGGAAACCTGGCTGGCCACCGAGGCACCGAGCACCACCCCCTTCGCAATCACCGCCCCTTTCGCGGGCGAGCAGGACCGGATGGGCTATGGCGAGCGCTTTCGTGCCGTCCAGCGCTACATTCATGCCGGCGACTGCTACCAGATCAATCTGACCCAGCGCTTTAGCGCCCCCTACCAGGGCGACCTCTGGCAGGCCTACTTGCGGCTGCGCAAGGCGACGCCCACGCCTTTCGCCGGCTACATGGCATGGGAAGACAAGGCCGTGCTGTCGCTGTCACCGGAGCGTTTCCTGCAATGTCATGCCGGCCGTGTCGAGGCACGCCCCATCAAGGGCACAAGACCGCGGGGCGACACGCCCGAGCAGGATGCGGCGCTGGCACAGGCGCTCAAGGCCAGCGCCAAGGACCGCGCAGAAAACGTGATGATTGTCGATCTGCTGCGCAACGACCTGGGGCGGGCCTGCGCACCGGGGAGCGTCAGGGTGCCACAGCTGTGCGGTCTTGAGAGCTATGCCAACGTCCACCACCTGGTCAGCGTGGTCGAGGGCCGGCTTGCCGATGATCAGGCGCCACTGGATATTCTGGCGGCCGCCTTCCCCGGCGGGTCAATCACCGGCGCACCGAAGATCCGCGCCATGCAGATCATCGACGAACTGGAACCCAGCCGTCGCAGCGTCTACTGCGGAAGCCTTGGCTATATCGACCAGCGTGGGCATATGGACACCTCGATCGCCATCCGTACCGTCGTTGCCAGTGGTGGGCAGCTGCATCTGTGGGGCGGCGGCGGTCTGGTCGCGGACTCGGAAGAAGATGCCGAATACCTCGAGACCCTGGACAAGATCCGACATCTCCTGACGGCGCTTAGCGATAGCGACTAAGAGCCGGATTGAGCATGCGCGTGTTCCAGCGCGATCCGTGCAAACCCGCTAAAAAGGTCCGCCCCGATAGCACCGGCCATTCTAACGGCACCCTGTCGTGCGATCATTTCGCTATATAAGAACCGAACCAATAAGTATTGGGGCCGGGGGCAGACGATTTGCTAGGGTGGCGCCATTATCGGAACGCATTCAGGTTCCTCATTATTTCAGGAGGCCCCATGGACTTTGACATCGACGCCATCAATCGCGACCTCGGCCAGGACCCCGAAGCCCTGACGCGCTGGGCGCTGACCCTTGGCAAGCATGCCATCTGCACCACCAACTTCCGCCCCTTTGAAGCGGTGATCCTGCACATGGTTACCCAGGTTCAGCCGGACATCCCGGTGGTGTGGATGGACTCGGGCTACAATACCGATGCCACCTATCGCTTCGCCGACGACGTCATCAAGCGGCTCAACCTGAACCTGGTGAGCTACCTGCCCAAGCGCACCCGGGCTCACCGCGAGGCGCTGGAAGGCGCCACGCCGACCATCGACGACCCGCGACATACCGCCTTCACCGAGGAGGTCAAGCTGGAACCCTTCACCCGTGCCCTGCGCGAAATGGCCCCCCAGGTCTGGCTGACCGCCCTGCGCGCCGAGGACACCCCAGAGCGGGCCAAGATGCAGCCGGTGTCGATCAACGACGACGGCCTGATCAAGGTCGCACCGGTACTGCACTGGAGCGCCAAGGACATGTACGAGTACCTGGTCAAGCACGACCTGCCCAACAACTTCGACTACTTCGACCCCACCAAGGTGGAAGACAAGCGCGAGTGCGGCCTGCATCTGCAGCATTGATCGCCTGACTGTCGCAGGCTAGGTACTGACAGAACACGAAAAGGCCCCGATAGCGAACGCTATCGGGGCCTTCTTCGTCACTGCATGGCTGTCTATCTATATGACGGGCTATATGACTGTCTATGTGACGAGCTATGTGCTGACCATTCGGTTGTCTAGGTGAATGGCGATGTGACCGTCCGTGTAACGAGTCATATGGCTGTCTTGTCTTGCCTGACAATCCATTCAGCGCACCGGTAGTTCTATCTGCGAGAAAAGTTCCTGCTCATGGCGCGGGCCGGCCGCCAGAGCGGCCTCGACCAGATCACGTTCGAGATGCGGTGCGAAGCCCTGCACAAAATCGAACATGAAGCCGCGCATGAAGGTGCCCCGACGAATGCCGATCTTGGTGGTGGAACTCTCGAACAGGTGGCTGGCATCCAGTGCCACCAGGTCTCCGTCGGTCTCGGGATCGACCGCCATATGCGCGACGATGCCTACCCCCAGACCGAGGCGCACATAGGTCTTGATGACATCGGCATCCGCGGCGGTGAGCACCACATTGGGGGTGAGATCCTGGGCACGGAAAGCGTCATCGAGCTGCGAGCGGCCGGTGAAGCCGAATACATAGGTGACCAGCGGATACTCGGCCAGCCCCTCGAGGGTCAGCTTGCCGGCCTCGGCCAGCGGATGCCCCTTGGGCACCAACACGCAGCGATTCCAGCGATAGCAGGGTAACAGCACCAAATCATTAAAGAGTTCCAGCGACTCGGTACAGATAGCGAAATCGGCCTGCCCTTCGCTGACCATTTCGGCAATCTGCTTGGGCGTGCCCTGCTGCATATGCAGCGCCACCTCCGGATACTTGCGAGTGAACTCGCCGATCACCGGCGGCAGCGCATAGCGCGCCTGGGTATGGGTGGTGGCGATCGACAGGCTGCCGCGGCGCTCGTTGCTGTGCTCCTGGGCCACCTGCTTGATGTTGTCGGTGGTGCGCAGCACCTGCCCCGCCAGGTCGATGATCGCGCGACCGGCGGGCGTCACCCGGGTCAGGTGCTTGCCGCTGCGGGCAAAGATCTCGACGCCTAGCTCGTCCTCCAACAGACGGATCTGCTTGGAAATGCCCGGCTGCGAAGTAAAGAGGCTCTGCGCCGTGGCCGAGACATTGAGATTGTGGCGCGTGACCTCCCAGATATAACGCAGTTGCTGCAGCTTCATCCCCGAAACACTCCTTATTCCCATGCCGTTAGCCATGCCTTTTAATGGGCCGTCTGCCTGGTATTGCCGGGCCGCCGGCTCACGGTTTTAATACCGCAAGGCAATAACATAATGTAGCATGATTACTTTATGCTATAAGAATAGCATACAAAAAAGTTCCACGAGAGTGCAGCGCCGATGCCACCATCATTACGGCTGGCTATCGATCTTATTGGGGAACAGGCATTTGCCAGCGGCCCCGGCGGCCGCTACCATCAGCCGACTACGCTGAAAAAGCGCGCGTTAAACGCGTAATGCAACGGGAGAATTACATGGCCAACAACGTCGATGTCACCACTGCCAACTTCGAGCAGGAAGTCCTCAAGGCCGACAAGCCGGTCCTGCTGAAGTTCTGGGCGCCCTGGTGCGGCCCCTGCAAGATGATGGCGCCGGTGGTGGACGAAGTCGCCGACGAGCGTGCCGACAATGTGAAGGTCGTGAGCGTAAACGTCGACGACGCGCCGGACATTGCCGCCGAACACGGCGTACGCGGTGTGCCGACCGTGATGCTGTTCAAGTCTGGTGCCAAGGTGGCCTCACTGGTCGGTGCCCAGTCCAAGTCGCAGCTCGCGCAGTTCCTCGACCAGAACGCCTGATAGCGGGCCTCACCCCCCATCACGTTCGCTCCGACGCCTCGGCCCTGCCGGGGCGTCGTCGTTTCAGTATCCAGAGTTGCCGTGTCGCAGCGCCATGCTCAGGCGTCTGCCGACGGTGTCCGCTCTTTCCCAGGCACCGTTACCGGTCGCTCATGGGCCGGTCCTAGCAAACGGGCCATCCAGCGCGTCTGCGGATGACTGTCCAGGGCGATCTTCAGGGTCATCGTCAACAGCACGGACAATAGCAGCCCAGCGGTTCCTAATATCCAGCCCCATACCACCAGTGACAGGAAGGCCACGAAGGTCGATAGACCCAGTGCCCGCCCCATCACCCGGGGCTCGACCAGGTTGCCCAGCACGAAGTTGATGCCCAGATAGCTCCCCGCCAGCAGCATCGCCGGAAAGACCCCGCCCTGGGGCGAGACCAGCAGCAGCAGCACCGGCGGAATTGCCGCTAGCACCGACCCGATGTTGGGTATGTAGTTCAGCCCGAAGGCAAGTATCGCCCACAGCAGCGGGAAATCGACGCCCAATATCTTGCAGGAAACCCACACCAGCACGCCGGTTACCAGGCTGATCAGCGTTTTCACCGCCAGGTAACGCTTGAGGGTCAGGCTGAACTCATTGAAGCGCTGAAGGCTCGGCACCGGATTCAAAAGAGCCTGGGAGATCTTCTCCCTGAAGTTGAGTGTTTCAAAGAGCAGAAAGACCACCAACAGCGCTACGATCAGGCTCTGCATCAGCACGTTGCCGACCTCACCCAGCAGTGCCGGAATCAGTTGGGTGGCCTGGGTCGGGTCCAGCCATTCCGAGAAGCGCTCCGGACGAATCGATACGCCCATGCCCGCTAGCCAGTTGAGAATGCTCAGGTAATGATCATATAGTTGCGACTCGAGCCCCGGTAGCTCCTCGGCAAAGGTATTAACGCTATTGACCAGCAGCAGGCCCAGCAGGCTTAGCAGCAGGCCAATCACCAGCAGCGTGATCCATACCGACATCCGCAGCCCCACGCCATGGCGATGCAGCCAATGCACCGGCGAAGTGCAGATCACGGCGATGAACAGCGACAGCAGCAGAGGCACCAGCAGGCTGGCCCCAAGCTTCATGCCACCGATGATGACCACCAGGGCGGCCAACGCCAGGGTCAGATTAAGCGGAATGGTCCTTGCCGCCTCGTCGATATCCTCTTCGTTCATGAGTCCTTCCCGGGAATCGCTTATGCTGGATGATGAAAGAAGTTTACCGACTCGCCACTGCCTGTACACAATCATCGGACGATATATCGACCAAACTGCACGGAGGTTGCATGCTTTCTCATACTGCCCAACGGGTCCTGACAGACCACCCACCGCTCACTCGTCGCCTACTTCAAGGCAGAGGCCCACGCATGGGCATTAGGCTCGGCCTCCTGCTGGCGGCCTGCATGACGATCAGTGCCGCCGCCGTGGCCCAGCAGCCGGCCACTCAAGAGCAAACGCCGGGGCGGCTCGAGGTGTCGGCCCAACACACGCTGGAGGTGGCGCCCGATATGGCGACGCTAACTGCCCGCCTATGGGAGCGCACTCCGGCACGAGCCGTCGACTCGGCGCGGGAGGCAAGCCCCGAGGCCCTGAGTGAGGCACGCACCCGGCTCGAGGGCCGCATGGGCGAGCTGATCCGCACCCTCGAAGGCAAAGGCTTGCCACGAGACGCCATTCAGGCCGGCTCGTTGTCGGTACAACCAAACTATGTACAGGGCCCCATCAACGCCGAGGGACAGCCAGAGCAGCGGGTGCGGACCCAGCTGACCCGGCCGATCACCCTGACCCTTGATGACCTCGAGGCTCTGCCCGGTCTCCTCGACGCCCTGACCGTCGCCGGTGTCGACTCTCTGGACGGTGTCAGCTACGACCTCAAGGATCGCAGCGCGGCAAGCGATGAGGCCCTGGGCCTTGCCATCGATCGGGCCAAGGCAAAAGCCACGCTGATGGCCGAGCGCCTCAATATCACCCTCGGCCGTGTGCTGCAGGTGCAGGAGACCCAGGTGCCAAGCTTCCAGCCACAGATGATGATGCGTGCAGGCGATGCATCGACCAAGGAGATGGCCTCAGAGTATCGCCCGGGCCAAATCGAGATCGATGCTGAAGTCGCGGTTCAATGGGCCATCGCCGACGAATAACGTGCTGATAGAGCAGCGTTCAAACCCCGGCGCCTGCTCGCCCAATGCACAAGGCCCCGACGGCGCTGCCGTCGGGGCCTTGCTATTTCCTGTTACGTCAGGCGGTCGCGACTCACGAGGATCCGACGCGACCAAGGAAACACCTGAGTATCGCAACAATTCCAACGAGAGCGATCTAAACGCCCTCAGCCGTTGATCACCTCAAGACCCCCCATATAGGGGCGCAGCGCCTCGGGTACGACAATCGAACCGTCAGCCTGCTGATGATTCTCGAGCACCGCCAGCAGGCAGCGGCCCACCGCGAGCCCCGACCCATTGAGGGTATGCAGGAGCTGCGGCTTCTTGTGATCCGGATGGCGGAAGCGGGCCTGCATGCGACGAGCCTGGAAGTCCTCGCAGTTGGAAATCGAAGAGATTTCCCGGTAGGTGTCCTGGCTCGGCAGCCAGACTTCCAGGTCATAGGTCTTGGTCGCCCCGAAGCCGATGTCTCCGGTGCACAGGGTGACGACGCGATACGGCAGACGCAGTGCCTGCAGCAGCGCCTCGGCGTGACCACGCATCTCCTCGAGAGCGTCATAGCTCTTGTCGGGCTCGACCATCTGCACCATCTCGACCTTGTCGAACTGGTGCTGACGGATCATGCCGCGCGTATCGCGCCCGTGAGAACCGGCCTCGCTGCGAAAGCAGGGGGTATGCGCGGTCAGGCGCATCGGCAGGGACTTGTACTCGAGAATTTCATCCCGGGCGAAGTTGGTCAGCGGTACCTCGGCGGTGGGGATCAGGTAATAGTCCTGATCGCCCTCGAGGCGGAACAGGTCTTCACCGAACTTGGGCAACTGGCCGGTGCCGGTCAGCGAGTCGGCATTGACCATGTAGGGCACATAGCACTCTTCATAGCCATGCGCCTCGGTCTGAGTGTCGAGCATGAACTGAGCGAGCGCCCGGTGCAGCCGAGCAATCGGGCCGCGCATCACCGCGAAGCGCGAGCCGGTCAGCTTGGACGCCATGTCGAAGTCCAGACAGCCGTGCTTGGCGCCGAGATCGACGTGGTCCTTGACCTCGAAATCGAAATCGCGCGGTGTGCCCCAACGGTGCAGCTCGACGTTATCGTCTTCGCTTTCACCTTCCGGCACGCTGTCGTGGGGCAGGTTGGGCAGCGCCGAAACCAGGGCGTCCCACTCCTCCTGCAGACCCGCCAGCGCCTTCTTGGCGGCATCCAGGCGATCACCCAGGTCACTTACTTCGGCCAGCAGCGGCTCGATGTCCTGACCCTCGGCCTTGGCCTTGCCGATCGCCTTGGAGCGCGTGTTGCGTTCGCTCTGTAGCTGTTCGGTCTGGGTCTGCAGTTCGCGGCGCTTAGACTCCAGCGACTCGAGTTGAGCGGTATCGAGAGTGAAGCCACGCTTGGCCAGTCGTTGGGCAACCTGGTCGAGGTCACCACGCAGCAGTTTTGGATCGAGCATGGAATCCTGTCCGTCACAGTCAATGAAAGGGCAATGTCGCCAGCAGGCGCTCATTGTAGGGAAAAGCCGCTGCTTTCACCACGCCGCTGCCGGCGTGCACCGTCCGTCATGCTCCGGTAAAGTGGGTCATATTCCTTTTTTCCTGCCCACGCCAGGACATCGATGGCGATGACCGCCGGCCAGGGCAGCGACCCACGGTCTGATAGCGACTCATGATTGCACAACTGGACACCCTCGCCCGGCTTGACGCCGACTACCTGCGCTTCCTCGAGGCCCTGCGGGCCGACGGGTTCAACGGCGAGATCGCGCCTGACTATGCCAACCGCACCGTGCTGGCCACCGACAACTCGATCTACCAGCGCCTGCCCCAGGCGGTGCTCTATCCGCGTAACGCCGAGGATCTCGAGCTCATCGCCCGTCTCGCTGGCCAGGAGACGCATCGCAAAGTGGTACTCACGCCGCGCGGCGGCGGCACCGGCACCAACGGCCAGTCGCTGACCGACGGCCTGGTGGTCGATGTCTCCAAACACATGAATGCCATCATCGACATCGATGTCGAGCGGCGTCGGGTGCGTGTCCAGGCCGGGGTGGTCAAGGATCAGCTCAACGCCGCACTCAAGCCGCACGGGCTATTCTTCGCCCCGGAACTGTCGACCTCCAACCGCGCGACCATCGGCGGCATGATCTCGACCGATGCCAGCGGCCAGGGCAGCTGCGAGTACGGCAAGACCCGGGATCACGTGCTTGAGCTGGACAGCGTGTTGCTGGGCGGCGAGCGCCTCACCAGCCGGCCACTTGACGCCGATGCCCTCGAGGCGACCTGCGCCCGCGATGACCGGATCGGCGAGACCCACCGCACCGCCCGCGCCATCATCGACACCCAGGCCGGGCTGATCGAGGCCAAGTTTCCCAAGCTCAACCGCTGCCTGACCGGCTATGACCTGGCGCATCTTTATAACGACGAACGGCAGTTCGATCTGAACAGCGCGCTGTGCGGTTCGGAGGGCTCGCTTGGGCTGCTCAACGAAGCGGTACTTAACGTGCTGCCGATCCCGAAGCACTCCACCCTGGTCAATGTGCGCTACGCCAGTTTCATGGACGCCCTGCGGGATGCCAAGGCGCTGATGGCGAGCGCCGCCGCCCCCACGTCCATCGAGACGGTGGATGACAAAGTCCTCGGGCTCGCCATGCAGGACTTCGTGTGGGACAGCGTGGCGGAATTCTTCCCGGCTACCACCAGCGCGCCCCAGGCAGGCCATAGCGAAGACCAAGCCGAAGCCGAAGACGATACGGCGGTGGCGGCGCGCACCGAGACGGCGATTCGCGGCATCAACCTGATCGAATTCAACGCCGATGACCCCGAAGCGCTGAAGGCTCGCATCGCCGATTTCACCCGCCACCTGGCGGCGGACAGCAGCGTCGAGCGCCTGGGCTACACCCTGGCCGAGGGCCGCGAGCAGATCCAGCGCGTCTATGCGATGCGCAAGCGCGCAGTGGGCCTGCTCGGCAACGCCAAGGGCGAGAAGCGCCCGATTCCCTTCGTCGAGGACACCGCGGTGCCCCCCGAGCACCTGGCCGACTACATCGCCGAGTTCCGCGCCGCCCTGGATGCCCGCGGGCTTGCCTACGGCATGTTCGGCCACGTCGATGCCGGCGTACTGCATGTGCGGCCGGCCATCGACATGAAGGACCCGGCCCAGGAGGCACTGATCCGCGAGATCTCGGATGAGGTCGCCGAGCTGACCCACAAGTATCACGGCCTGTTGTGGGGCGAACATGGCAAGGGCGTGCGTTCCGAATACGCGCCCAAGTTCTTCGGCGAACTCTATCCTAGCCTGCAACGGCTGAAGGCGGCCTTCGATCCGCATAACCAGCTGAATCCGGGCAAGATCGCCACGCCGCTCTCTATCCCGCCCGAAGATGCGGAATCCTCTACTCCGCCCGACGCCGCGGAATCCTCTACCTCGCCCGGAACCTCGGGAAGCGCGCCCGACGAGGCGGAACCCTCTCCCCCGCCCGTCACCGCGAGTGAAGCGCCCTCAGCGGATAAAGAGACGCAAGAAACGACGAACGACGGCGCCGAACAGACGGTAAAATGGGTCGATCCGGGGCTCTTGACCATCGACGGCGTGCCGACCCGGGGCCAGCATGATCGCCAGATCGACGAGCGGGTCTGGCAGTCCCACGCCGCAGCGGTCTACTGCAACGGCAATGGCGCCTGCTACAACTACGACCCCGATGACGCCATGTGCCCGTCCTGGAAGGCGACCCGCGAGCGGGTCCAGTCGCCCAAGGGCCGCGCCAGCCTGATGCGGGAATGGCTGCGCCTGCAGGGTCAGGCCGGCACCGACGTGGTCGAGGAATCGAAGCAGAAGAAGGCCGAGGGCGTCTGGGGCTTCGTGCGCGACTTTCCCGCCCGCGCCCGCAACACCTGGGCCAAGCGCCGCGGTCAGGAGGACTTCTCTCATGAGGTCTATGACGCCATGGCGGGCTGTCTGGCCTGCAAGTCCTGCGCCGGCCAGTGCCCGATCAAGGTCAACGTGCCGGAGTTTCGCTCCCAGTTCCTCGAGGTCTACCACGGCCGCTACCTGCGCGCGCCACGGGATTACGTTATCGGCGGCCTGGAGTTCATGGTGCCTTATCTCGCCCCGCTGGCGCCGCTCTACAACGCGGCGCTCGACAACCGCCTGGTCGAGCGCCTGCTCGCCGGTCCCGTCGGCATGGTCGACAGCCCCAAGCTCTCGCGGGCGAGCCTCAGGAAACAGCTCAAGGCCTGGGGGGTTGCCGAGGCGACCCCAACGGCGCTTGGTCTGCTGACCGAGACCCAGAAAGCCAACAGCGTGATCCTGGTCCAGGACGCCTTCACCAGCTACTTCGAATCCAAGCTGGTCATGGACGTGGTCGAGCTGCTCTCGCGGCTGGATATCAAGGTCTTCGTCGCGCCCTTCTCGCCCAACGGCAAGCCGCTCAACGTTCAGGGCTTCCTCGGCGCGTTCGAGCGCACGGCAGAACGCCAGGCCAAGAGGCTCCAGAGCCTTGCGGGCTTCGGCGTGCCGCTGGTCGGTATTGACCCGGCGATGACCCTGACCTACCGCCAGGAGTACGTGAAGGCCCTGGGACCCGATGCCGTGCCCGAGGTGCTGATGCTGCAGGAATGGCTGGTGTCGCTGGGCAAGCGCCTCAAACCCCGCGGCGTTACGCTCAGCGATCCGGGCTTCAAGCTGCTCGCCCACTGCACCGAGAAGACCAACGCGCCGGGCTCTCCCAAGGCCTGGCAGCAAGTCTTCAGCGCTTTCGGCCTGGAGCTCGAGGTACTCGCCAGCGGCTGCTGCGGGATGTCCGGCACCTACGGCCACGAGGCACGCAACCTCGAAACCTCGAAAACCATCTATGCCCAGTCCTGGCAGCCCAAGGTGGAAGACCCCGCCAACACCGGCCGCCTGCTGGCCACCGGCTATTCCTGCCGCAGCCAGGCCAAGCGGCTCTCCGACACCTCGCTGCCCCATCCCCTGCAGGGGCTGCTGGAGACGCTGCGCGGCGCCTGATCAGGCCACCCTGCCATGAAACGCGCCCGGCCGAACAAGGTCGGGTGCACAAGGCCGGGCAGGCGTTGGAAGTATCCAGGCTGATAGCGACTGGCAAACCTGCTCACCTGAATCCAAGCACTGCTCCGGCGTCCTCTAACCCTCTCACTCTTGTCCCCCTCCTTTTCCTTTCCTTGCTGGCCGCATTCATCGACACACGAGCCGCTTAATGCCGGGCGTCATGGCTGGCCACTGAGCGCGTCGACAGCCCCGGTGTCATCGGGAACACATCGACACCGTTTAGGGTTTGCATGTGGCCTGCTGCGAAGATAGGCTTCGCGGCTTTCTGACACTCACCGGAGCATCCTCATGGAGCATGCAGCCCTCCAACTGGCGGGAATCGGCCTGCTAGCCCTGATCTGCCAATGGGTCGCTTGGCAGCTGCGGCTGCCGGCCATCCTCACGCTGCTGGTCGCCGGCATCGCCGCGGGCCCCGTCACCGGCGTACTCGCCCCGGACGCTCTGCTCGGCGAGCTGCTGTTTCCGCTGGTTTCACTAGCGGTGGCGGTGATCCTCTTCGAGGGTGCTCTGACCCTGAGCTTTCGCGAACTGGGCGGCCACGGCCGCACCGTGCGACGGCTGGTGACCTGGGGCGTACTGATAACCGGGCTGATCGGCACCGGAGCCGCCTACCTGCTGCTGGATCTGTCCTGGCAGATGGCCAGCGTGCTCGGCGCGCTGCTGGTGGTCACCGGGCCCACCGTGGTGCTGCCGCTGCTGCAGACGCTGCGGGCCAAGGAGAACCTGACCCAGATTCTGCGCTGGGAAGGCATCCTGATCGATCCAGTGGGCGCTATCGGCGCGGTACTGGTCTACGAGTTCGTAGCGCTAGGGGGCTCGGTCAACGCCGGCAACGCCGCGGCGCATACGCTTATGCTGTTCGGCAAGACGGCACTGATCGGATTCGGGCTGGGCATCGCCGGTGGCTATCTGTGGGGCCTGGTGCTTCGCCACAACTGGCTGCCGCGCAAGCTTCACAGCTTCGGCACGCTGATGATGATGCTGACGCTGTACTCGATTTCCAACACCCTTTTCCACGAGTCGGGGCTGCTGACCGTCACCGTGATGGGCGTGTGGCTGGCCAACATGCGCGGCGTGCCGACCCAGCCGATCATCGAGTTCAAGGAAACCCTCTCGATCCTGCTGATCTCGGGGCTGTTCATCCTGCTCGCCGCACGCCTTACCACCGACCAGCTGTCGCTGCTGACCTGGCCGGCCTGGGCTTTCCTGGCCGTCCTGGTGGCGGTGGCACGCCCGCTGACGGTCTGGCTATGCACCCTGGGCAGTGGACTCGACTGGCGCGAGAAGACGCTACTGGCCTTCATCTCGCCTCGCGGTATCGTTGCCGCCGCCGTCGCCTCGCTGTTCTCGCTGCGCCTGACAAGCATGAACATGCCCGGCGCAGAGCTGCTGGTGCCGGTAACCTTCCTGGTGATCATCAGCACGGTGGTGATGCAGAGCCTGATGGCTCGTCCACTGGCCGGCCTGCTGAACCTGAGCCGTCCCACGCCGCGTGGTTTCCTGATCATTGGCGCCAACCCCGTGGCCCGGGCAGTAGCCGGTACGCTGCAGGAAAACGGCTTCAAGGTATTGCTCACCGACAACAGCTGGGATGCCGTCCAGGAGGCGCGGACCGTGGGGCTGCCGGTCTACTATGGCGATCCGCTTTCCGAGCATGCCGCCCAGCACCTGGAGCTGACCGGTATCGGCCACCTGCTGCCGCTGTCGCCCTATCGCGAACTCAACAACCTGGCGGCCCTGCACTTCGAGCCCCAGGTCGGCGAAGGCAAGGTCTACCGGCTGGCCGTCAAGGCCGGCAAGAAGCCACAGCCCCGCCACGACCAGGCGCTGGGCCACCTGCCGGTGGCCTTCGGCGAAGACGTGACCTTTGCCCGCCTGTCGAGCCTGATCGCCCGCGGCGCGGCCATCCAGTGCATGCCGATCTCCACCACCATGAAGATCGAGGACTACCGCACCAGGCACCGGGATCGCCTGCTGCCGCTGTTTGCCTTCACCCCCGGTGGGCGCATCCGCATCGCCACCGCCGAGGAGAGCTTCGTGCCGCGCAGCGGTGAGACCCTGATCGGTCTAACCTACGCCGAAACCGGCAGCGAGGTCATGGAAGCACAGCGCACTGAGCGCCGTCGTCCCATCACGTGAAGGGCCGGCTCACGCGGCCTATTCATCCCCGCCAAACGCAAAAGGGCTGCCAGATGGCAGCCCTTTTGCTTATTCATGATGCGCGCGATAGCGACACTTGCCGTCTTGATGGCAAGACAAACTAGCCGTTGGCGGTCGCTGTATCGGCAGCTTCCAGGCTGCTCTCGGCATCGGCTACCAGCGCAAATTCCTCGTCGGCGGTCTTCGCCACCAGCTTGTTCTTGCTGTAGAGGAAGTAGTAGGCCGCACCGAGCACGAACAGGATCAGGGTGTAGTTGAAGGCACGCGGGTCGAAGGCATAGACGCCGGACAGGGCCACCAATGACAGCACAAGGGCAACGCCCGAGGTGATGATGCCGCCGGGCGTCCTGTAAGGACGCGCCAGTTCCGGACGCTTCAGGCGCAGTAGGATATGGCTCAGCGCCATCAGCGCATAGGACAGGGTGGCCCCCACCACGGCCATGCCCAATATCAGGTCGCCTTGGCCGCTCAGCGATACCAGGAAGCCGAACACGCCCGGCACCACCAGCGCCCAGGTCGGCGCCTTGCGGCGGCTGGTCAGCGAGAGCATCTTGGGCAGATAGCCGGCCCGGGACAGAGCGAATACCAGACGGCTGTAGCCGTAGATGATCGAGAAGAAGGACGCAATCAGGCCGGCAAGCCCCAGCACATTGACCAGCGTGGCCAGGGTGGCATAGTCCGCGGCCTTGAGGGCATCCACCAGCGGCACGCCGCTGCTGCCGATCATACCGGCACCGGCGGCACCGGCCAGCAGCACCACCACCAGCAGTGCCGTCACCACCAGAAAGAGCATTGCGCCGATGATCCCCTTGGGCACATCGCGAGCAGGATTCTTGGCTTCCTCAGCGGCCAGCGGCACGCCTTCAACGGCAAGGAACAGCCACATGCCGAAGGGCAGCGCGGCCCAGACGCCAGCCCAGCCGAAGGGCATAAAGGCATTGGCGCCGGCGGCATCGGTCGGGCTGATGTCGAACAGGCGGCTGGCATCGAACACACCGATCAGCGCAAGCGCCGTGGCGATGATGGCGAACACGGCAAGGCCGCTGATCACCATCATCACCTTCAGCGCCTCACCGACGCCGGCCAGGTGAATGCCGATAAAGACCGCATAGAAGAGCGCGTAGACCACGGGGCCATTAATGCCCAACAGTTCCTCGACCGCTGAGCCGATGAAAATCACGATCGCCGCCGGCGCCAGGGCATACTCGATCAGCACCGCAAGGCCGGTCAGATAGCCGCCCGCCGGCCCCATGGCCTGGCGCGCGAAGCTGTAGCCGCCCCCGGCGGCAGGAATCGCCGCCGACATCTCGGCAAGCGACAGCACAAGGGCAAAGTACATCAGCCCCATCAGGGTGGCGGCGATGACGAAGCCGCCCCAGCCTGCCTCGGCGATGCCGAAGTTCCAGCCGGCAAAGTCGCCGGAGATCACGTAGGACACCCCTAGACCGGCCAGCAGAATCCAGCCGGCGGTGCCTTTCTTCAGCTGTCTTTTGGCCAGGTAATCCTGGTCAAGGCTCGAGTCGTTCATGGCAATACCTCTCATCATTGTTATTGGGGATAAAGCGGGTGACACATCAGGCCATCGTCAGGAAATCAGAAAGTTGCGAATGCCCTCCGCAGACTCGATGACATCATCCTGTGTCCGATCCTTGAGATTGACGCCGGACAGTCCCTTGGCCCGTGATTCACGCAGCAAGTAGAGAAGCCGCCGACTGGCATCGGCGAAGGAAAGCCCTGCCGGGCGTACGTTGGAAATGCAGTTGCGATAGGCATCGGTGAGTCCGACCGCCGGTCCCCAGGTCATGTAGAGCCCGAGGCTATCCGGCGAGCTAAGCCCGGGGCGCTCGCCGATCAGTACCAGCACCGCTCGGGCGTTGAGCAACTCGCCGACCTCATCACCAATCGCGACCCGCCCCTGCTCGACCACCGAGAGCGGCGCCAGCGACCATGCCTGGTCGTCATCGGCGAAGGTCTGGGTCAGCGCGTCCAGAAAGGGCGCCGCATTTTGCTGTACGGCAAGCGACGACAGACCGTCGACCACGGTAATGGCCAGGTCATAGGCAGTCTGCGGCGCGTCGTCCGCCGCACGAAGCCGCTGCAAAGACGCCTCATCGAGACGCCGGCCCCAGTCCGGGCGCTGCAGGTACGTCAAGCGGTCGGGAACACGACTGTGCAGGCGCTTTATCGGCAGACTCGCCTTGAGTCCGTCAAGCGCTTCGAGGTTTTGGCAAAGCGCTTCTACATCCAGCGGCAGATGCACGGCATCCTGGGCGCGAGCGTGAGCCAGCTGGAACTCCAGCGAGCGCGCGGTAGGCAGGCTAATGCCGGCACGGCCAAGGCCAATGCGCGCATCGGTGAACTGGCGGAGGTGATGCCAGGGGTTGTCCGTCACGCCGTGGTCGAGGGCTTTATCGGTCATTGATCGGCTCCTGCGGCGGGCAGGTTGGCAAGCGATCGGGCAAAGGAGTCCGGCAAGACAGCACTGGGAGAGTGCTTGGCGACGTCATCGAAGATCGCCATCTCGCTAAGCCAGCGCTCGAATTCCGGGGCCGGCGACAGATCCAGCGCCCGACGTGCATAGAGGGCATCGTGGAAGGATGTGGTCTGGTAGTTGAGCATGATGTCATCAGAGCCCGGGATGCCCATGATGAAGGTGCAGCCCGCCACTCCGAGCAGCGTGAGCAGGTTGTCCATGTCGTTCTGGTCTGCATCGGCGTGGTTGGTGTAGCAGATGTCACAGCCCATCGGCACGCCGAGCAACTTGCCGCAGAAATGATCCTCGAGTCCGGCGCGAATGATCTGCTTGCCATCGAACAGGTACTCCGGGCCGATGAAGCCGACCACGGTGTTGACCAGCAGCGGTTCGAAGTGGCGCGCTACCGCGTAGGCGCGCACCTCGCAGGTCTGCTGATCGAGCCCATGGTGGGCATTGGCCGACAACGCACTGCCCTGGCCGGTCTCGAAATACATGACGTTGTCACCTACGGTGCCGCGCTTGAGGCTTCTTGCCGCATCACGGGCCTCGGCGAGTACCCCGAGGTTAAACCCGAAGCTTTCGTTGGTGGCCTGGGTGCCGCCGATCGACTGGAACACCAGGTCCACCGGCGCCCCCTGCTCGATCGCCTCCAGGGTGTTGGTGACGTGGGTCAGCACACAGGACTGGGTCGGAATCTGGTACTTACGAATCACCTCATCCATCAGCTTCATCAGCTTGATGCTCTGGGCGACGTTATCGGTCGCCGGGTTGATGCCGATCACCGCATCACCGTTGCCGTAGAGCAGGCCATCGAGGATGCTGGCGGCAATGCCGGTCACATCATCGGTCGGATGGTTGGGCTGCAGGCGGGTCGACAATCTTCCGGGCAGGCCGATGGTATTGCGAAAGGCGGTGGTCACCCTGCACTTCTTGGCGACCAGAATCAGGTCCTGATTGCGCATCAGCTTGCTGACCGCCGCGGCCATCTCCGGCGTGATGCCGGCCTGAACGCGTGTCAGCATCTCGGGGGTGGCAAGATCGCTCAACAGCCAGTTGCGAAAGTCGCCAACGGTGAGATGGCTGATGGGAGCGAAGGCCTCTTTATCGTGAGTGTCGATGATCAGCCGCGTGATCTCATCTTCCTCATAGGGGATAAGGTGGTCTTCGAGGAAGGTGCGCAGCGGCAACTCCGCCAGCGCCATCTGCGCCACCACACGCTCTTCAGCGGAGTCAGCGATGACGCCTGCCAGGCGGTCACCGGAACGCGCCGGCGTGGCCTTAGCCATCACTTCGGCCAGGTTCTTGAAGCGATGGCATTGACTACCCAGCGTGTAATGATAGGCCTTGGCCATGATCGTCTCCCAGGGTGAACCCGTCCGCCGGCGACCGGAACAACCAGATCGCGGCCCCCGGCGGAATGAAACTTGCTTGTATAAAGAGTATCGACGACGCTTCAGCGAGCGTTATCGCTTTCCGGCAAAACGAAATATATCAATAGCAACAAGCAGTTATCTTATGGGAAGGGACAACATGCCCCATGAGGGGGAGTGAGATACCGTGTCGCTAGATCGCCAACCATCACAGAATGCACCATGGAGGTGCACTTGGGAGGCATGGGATGCCAACGAACACGCCCACAACCTCACCGACTGGTCGCAGGAGTATGATCAATTTAGCAGGGGCGCCTTCTACGGGCGTATCGACGAAGTCCGACTGAGCGAGATGCAGGTCTTCAAGGAGTACACCAGCAATGCTCTTGGCCAGCAGTGCAAGGTGTGGCCGGAATCGCTGTGGATCGGCATTCCCGTCGATGGCCAGAGCTGCCGCATCAACGGGCATCGGGTAGGGGCGCAGGAGGTGATGTGTCAGCCGGGCGGCCATGACTTCGAGCTGGTGACGCCGGATCGTTTCGGCATCTATGGCCTGGTGGTCAGCCGGCAATGGCTGACCCGGGCCGGCGCCGCCGATGACCTACTGGCGGCGGACCCCGAGCGCCTGATGCGCCTGCAGCTGCCCGACCATACCCGGCAGGCGGACCGGCTTTTTAATCGAGCGCCTGCTGGGCACGCAGCGCGAGCAGCTGTCGGTCAAGGTCCATCAGGACATCCTGAGCCTGGCGCTTGCCGAGATCCTGCGCGAGGAAACGCCCAATACCGAGATGCCGCCCAGCTATGGCCACCGCAAGCAGGTGGTGGATCGCATCAAGGCGCATCTGAACGCCTGCGAGGCGCCGCCGGTGGCCTTGAGCGAGCTGTGCGAGATCGCCCACGTCAGCCAGCGCACCCTGCAGTACAGCTTCACCAGCATTCTGGGTATCAGCCCCATTCAGTTCCTGCGCCTGACACGGCTCAACCGGGTCCGCCGTCGCCTGAGCGCACCGGATACCGGCACTACGGTCAGCCAGGTAGCCGCCGACTGGGGATTTTATCACCTGGGACAGTTCGCCCAGGACTATCGTCAGCTGTTCGGGGAAGCTCCCTCCGTGACGCTTTACCGCCATGCGGCCTGACGGCCGCCCTGCCCTAAACGCCCGCCGAGGGATAATTCATCGCTCACACAACGAGGCCCCGGCGTTGGCTCACCGGGGCCCGATCTCTGCTGCGTGTGGAAGCTGCCTACCTGAACGCTAGATGCACTCTGAACAGGTGCCATGAAGCGTGAAGCGCCACTGGCCCGCTCAGTAGAACATCGCCTCCAGCGCCGCGCCGGGGTCACCCACGCGCATAAAGGCCTCACCGACAAGAAAACCATGCACGCCACGCTCGCGCATCCGCGCCACGTCCTCGCGGCCATGGATACCCGACTCGGTGATTACCGTCACGCCCTTAGGTATCCGTTCGAGCAGCTCGAAGGTAGTCTCGAGACGGGTCTCGAAGGTGTGCAGGTCGCGGTTGTTGATGCCGACCAGAGTCAGATCCAGCGCCAGCGCCCGCACCAACTCCTTGGCATCGTGCACTTCCACCAGCACATCCATGCCCAGCGCCACGGCCTGGTCATGCAGCGCCTTGAGGCGGGCGTCATCCAGAGCGGCAACGATCAGCAGGATGCAGTCGGCGCCGATGGCCCGGGCCTCGACGACCTGGTAGCCATGGGTGATGAAGTCCTTGCGGATCACCGGCAGCCCACAGGCATCCTGCGCTTCGATCAGGTAATCCTCGTGGCCCTGGAAGAAGTCGGCATCGGTGAGCACCGACAGGCAGGCCGCCCCACCACGCTCGTAGGCGCGGGCGATGTCGGCGGGGCGAAAGTCCTCACGCATGACGCCCTTCGAGGGCGAAGCTTTCTTGACCTCGGCGATCACCGCCGGATCACCGGCAGCGATGCGCGCTTCCAACGCGGCGACGAAGCCCCGCGGCGGCGCCTGGCGAGCGGCGAGATCGTGAAGTTCGTCCTCGCTGACCGCCTGGCGGCGCTCGGCGACTTCCTCGTCCTTGCGCGCCAGGATGCGGGCCAGAATAGTCGGCAGGCGATCTTTAGACGAACGGCCTTGAGACTGAGCGCCTTGAGACGAAGAGCCTGGAGAGTGGGTGCCTGGTGAGTGAGTGCCTTGAGAATGCGTATCTTGCGCTTGAGTCATGTCAGACGTTCCTAGTTTCCAAAGGCCATATTCAAGAGCCGTGCCCAGAGGCCGCAGTCAGACTGCAAAGACTCGGGTGAAATCGGCAAGCTCCTTGAGCTTCTCCGCGGGCAGCTTCGAGGCCTGAGAGTCCTGGGCCATCAGGACGCCTTCCTTGAGGGTATCGGCAACACCCGAGGCATACAGAGCGGCACCAGCATTCAGGGCGACGATATCCGCCGCCGGTCCCTCGCCAACCAGCGACTGCTTGACCAGCGCAAGGCTCTCTTCCGCGGTCGACACCTTGAGGGCGCTAAGCGACTGACGCTCGATGCCGAAGTCCTCGGGGGCGATCGTGTACTGGGTGATCTCGCCATCCTTGAGCTCGGCCACATGGGTCGGCGCCGCAAGCGAGATCTCGTCGAGCCCGTCTTCGGCGTGGACCACCAGCACGTGTTCGCTGCCCAGCCGCCTGAGCACCTCGGCCATCAGCGGCAGCAGCTTCGCCGAATAGACGCCCAGCAGCTGATTCGGCGCACTGGCCGGGTTGGTCAGCGGCCCCAGGATATTGAACAGGGTACGCACGCCCATCTCGCGGCGCGGCCCCACCGCATAGCGCATCGCGGTGTGGTGGTGGGGGGCAAACATGAAGCCGACCCCGACCTGGTCGATACAGCGCGCCACCTGATCGGCGGCCAGGTCGAGATTGATCCCGGCGACGCTGAACAGATCAGCACTGCCCGACGAGGAAGACACGCCGCGGTTGCCGTGCTTGGCGACATGGGCTCCCGCCGCCGCGACCACAAAGCTCGAGGCCGTCGAGATGTTGAACAGGTTGGCACCGTCACCGCCGGTGCCAACGATATCGACGACATTTTCGCCATGCACCGTTACCGGAATCATCAGCTCACGCATCACCTGGGCGGCGGCGCTGATCTCTTCGGCGGTCTCGCCTTTCACGGAAAGCCCCACCAGGAAACCGCCGATCTGAGCGTCGGTGGCTTCGCCGGTCATGATGGCATGCATCACGCTGTGGGTCTGTTCATAGCTCAGGCTCTGGCCGCGCATCACGGCGTCGATCGCCTCTCGCATCTGCATCTTGTCTCTCCTTGCGATCCATGTCGTGGTGTGGCGATCAACGTTCAACCACGTTGCAGAAAGGTGGCCAGCAACTCGTGGCCCTGACGGGTGAGAATCGATTCGGGGTGGAACTGCACCCCTTCGATATCCAGTGTCTTGTGCCGCAGGCCCATGATCAGCCCCGGGGTGACATCGTCGTCATCCACCCAGGCGGTGACCTCGAGGCAGTCCGGCACACTGTCCGCGTCCACCACCAGCGAATGATAGCGGGTCACCTCCAGCGGGTTCTCAAGGCCAGTGAACACGCCGGTATTCAGGTGACGCACCTTGGAGGTCTTGCCATGCATCACCTGGGGGGCGCGCACCACCTCGCCGCCGAATACCTGGCCGATGGCCTGGTGACCGAGGCAAACGCCGAGGATCGGCACGCGCCCGGCGAAATGGCGAATCACCTCAAGCGAAATACCGGCTTCACTGGGCGTGCAGGGCCCCGGTGAAATCACGATATGGCTCGGCGCCATGGCCTCGATCTCTTCGATCGTGATGGCGTCGTTGCGGTGGGTATCGACTTTCGCCCCCAGCTCGGCGAGATACTGCACCACGTTGTAGGTAAAGCTGTCGTAGTTATCGATCATCAGCACGGACATGGCTATAAGATCCTGTTTCTACTCGTCGTCAGTGTGGCTATCAGCCTTCGGTACCCAGATGCTTACTCGGGATGAATCAAGTGCTCATATCCGCCATGCAGGGAACCAGCAGACACAAAAATGCCGCCCTGACGGCGGCATTTTCTCCAAAACGTCAGCGCGCCGCCCCCTGTTTAGGACTGCCACCACTGCTGGTTCGGATGTGTGTGATCTGGTGTTTTCATAGGGCAATAGTGCTGGGCAGGCGTCGCCCCTGTCAAGGCGCAACACGGGCGTGACGCCTCACGAGAGGCATGGAGCCGGCATCCCCTGCCGGACTAGGTCGGGAATCTCCTCGGCCGGGCGTGCGGCACTCAACAAGAACCCCTGCCCAAAATGGCAGCCGATATCGCCAAGCTGCTTATGCTGTGCCTCGGTTTCGATCCCTTCCGCCACCGTTTTCAACGACAGGTGCCGCCCAAGCTCTGTGATCGCGCTGACAATGCGTCCGCCAGCGCCCTCTTCTTCCAAGCGGTCAATAAACATCTTGTCGATCTTGAGGGTATCCAACGGCATCGACTGCAAGCGAGCCAATGATGAATATCCCTGGCCGAAGTCATCCAATGAAAGGTGGAATCCTGCCTCGCTTAACCAGTGCATCGCCTCGGACACTTCATTTGGCGCGTGCATCAGGGTGTCTTCGGTCAGCTCCAGCGACCACCAGCCTGGATCCGTGCCTTCCCCCGTCACCATGTCGCGAATATGCATCGCCGCTTTTTTGCCCTGCAACTAGCTAACCGACAGATTGACCCCCATCCAGATATCGACGCCGTCTCGGCGCCAGGCGGCTATCTGCCGCGCCGCCGTCACCAGGACCCAGTCTCCAATGGCGTCGATCAACCCAAGCTCTTCGGCCAGCGGGATAAAGGTACCCGGAGAGACCATCTGTCCGTCCGACTTTTTCCACCGGATCAGCGCTTCGACCCCCACGATGTTTCCACCGTCGATCTCCCAGATCGGCTGGTAGTGGAGGAGGAACTGGTGGGCCTCGAGCGCATGATAGAGCTCAGCCTCCAGGGTCAAACGTTTCTGACGTTCACTTCCCAGATCATCGGAGTAGAACACCAGCGGCAACCCGGAAGACTTGGCCTGGTACATCGCCATGTCGGCCTGCTCGACCACGGTCTCGACCTCGGAACCAAAGTAGGGAAACAGACTGACGCCGATGCTCGCACCGAGGTGATGCCGGTAGCCCTGAATATCGAACGGCTGTTTCAGAGCTTCATGAATTCTG
>Ga0114983_1000100_pt1 | contig 31986 bp, 49 predicted proteins | sample Shrwel_input2_RT_FD_87182 | JGI IMG/M metagenome (GOLD analysis project Ga0114983, IMG submission 87182) | Subsurface microbial communities from deep shales in Ohio, USA - Utica-3 well 1 S input2 RT | ecosystem: Environmental > Aquatic > Deep subsurface > Shale gas/oil reservoir > Produced... | reverse complement strand
GTCGACACCCCAGCCCCCCTGACAAAGCGCCTGCTCCGGTGTGCAGAGATTCGTCGTCCCCTCCTCGACCATGATCGCCTGGCCGCTCAGGCCGGTCTCGTAGCGAGGTGCGCCGCTGGCCACCTGGCTGCCGTCGAGTTTGTGCGCCACGCTGGCGCGGGTGAATGTGGCCGATATCATTTGCTTGCCTCCGCTCTAGCTTTGCCGGCCAGCTCAGCGCTGGCGGCGGCTTGACGTTCGTTGATGGCGATGAGCTTCTGCCCCACCGACTGATTGACGCGGACACCGGCGCCGGTGTGGGCCTCCACCTGTTCGAGGCGGGATTCGATCCGGCTCAGTGCCGCCACCACGTCCCGGTTGTCGCTGCTGGCCGCCGGGATGCCGTACTTGCGCAGCACCTGGGCGCTGGCGCGGTCGATGATCATCTCGCCCTGGTGGATATTGGCGGTCATGTCGGCGGGGATGTAGGGGCTGCCTACGGCGAAGCTGGGGCGCGGCTGGGCCACTATTTGCCCGAGGCCGCCGGTCAGGCGCTGCACTACGGCGATGGCAAAGTCGCTGATCGCCGCCGGCAGGTCGGTCACCGGCTGGGTCGGGATGGTGATCGAGCGCTCCGGCGGGGCCAGGTAGCGCTCCAGCCTCTCGCGCAGACGCGTAAACTGGGAAACCTCTTCGGTGAGCTGGGCGAGCAGAATCTGATTGTTCGACTCCATGGCCACGCGGATGTCATCGAGCAGCTGCACCTGGCGCTCTGCGGCCGAGAGGGTCGGGCTGCCTTCCATCCCGGCGATTGCCCCCAGCGCCTGGGTAACCTGCTCCAGGTCGCGCTGGAAGGCGGGGCTGGATGCGTTGTAGGCGCGGCTGGCTTCGAGCAGGGCCTTGCCCAGCTCGGGGATCTCTGCGTCGCGGCCGGCGGCGCGGGCCTGGTTGAAGGCCGTCAGCCGCTCGAAGTAGAGCCGCTCGGGCGAGGCTCCGCCCAGGGAGCCGCCGAGGACCTGGCGCAGGGCTTCGGCGGCGCGCTGGGCGGTGGTCAGGCTCTGATCGAGCTGCTCTCGCAAAATCGCGCTAGCGCTCTGGCCGAACTGTTCCGCAACATCCCGTAGCGCCAGACCGCGGGCCTTTTCCAAATCGGTGTACTTGGCCAGATCCACCCCGAGAGAGCGCAGTTGATCGGCCATGGCGTCGAACTGTTTGTTGATGCCGTAGACGGCGCGCTGGTAATCGTCCATGTCGGCCAACTGGATCGCTTCAGTGACCTGCTCCATGATGGCGTCGAGCTGGCCGAAATACTGCACCAGGCCCTGCACGCCCTGGGCGTCCATGCCGCCCTCGACCTGGTTGCGGATGCCGGTCTGCATCTCGGCGGTGAGTACGCCGAAGACGCCGTTTTCCAGCAGTCCGGTCCAGTCGGCGTTGCGCACCAGCATCTCGCTGATTGCCACCAAGGCCGCTTCGATGTCGCTGCCGAGGCGCTGCACCCCGTTGCCAATATTGACCTGGATGCCGTCGCGCTCGCCGACCTGGAGGGTCAGCGCGCCGCTCAGCTCGCCCCCCAGCTGCCGGATCCCGTCGGCGATGGCCGCGGTGGCCTCGAGCATGGCGGTGCGGGCGTCCAGCGTGGCGGCGGCGGACTGTTTTTTTCCGGTCATGTTGCCAAGGTCGGAGAGCGATCCTGTCTGCAGGTCGACGCTGCCCCAGGCGGTGCGGTCGCTGGGTTTGCCGCCGAACATCCCCCCGACCAGGTTGCCGAGCAGGCCCCCGACCATCGCCCCCAGAGGCCCGCCGAAAAACATGCCAACGCCCGAGCCTAGGCCCGAGACGGCCGACTGCGCCCAGTTGCCGGTGGTCAGCCCGCCAATCAGCGCCGTACCGAGCCCCGCCGTGAGCCCGCCGAAGAGGGCCGAGGACATGGAGCCGATGGCGTTGCCGAGGCTGCCCGAAAGGTTGTCGGCGATAAAAACCGCGGCGCCTTCCTGCATGCCTGCCAGCGCCCCGGGGTTGAGCAACGAGCCCAACGACAGGCTGCTGCCGGCCGATCCGGTGGCGGAGGAGCCGTCTGCCGCGGCGGCCTTGCTGGTCATCCCCATCTGGGCGGCGATGGGGATGACGATGCGGTTGCGCACGGCCATCTGGATCAGCTCGGCCAACAGCCGGCGGAAGGTGTTTTTGAGCGAGTCGGCGAAATCCTTAAACCCCTGCAGCCCCGACTCCCACAGGTCGACGAACAGGGCGTCGATGCGCCCCAGGGCCTGCTCCCAGACCGCCTTGAGGGCCTCGGCCTGGGCCTTTTGCGCCTCGATGGCTGTATTCTCCGTATAGAGCTGCTCGGTCAGCTGGCGTACCTGGTCGCGCTGTTCGTCGGTGGCGTCGGCGGTGAGCTGGCGCAGTTGCTGCTGCACCGCCAGTTCGCGGCCGGTCAGCTTGAGCAGCTCCAATTGGTCTTTGAGGCCGTCGAGCACCTTCTTGTCGGCGGTCTCTTCCAGGGTCTGCTCGAGCTGCGCGACTTTGCGCCAATAGGGATCAAGGGCCACATACCCGTCCATAAAAAGATCGTTGAGCTTTTCGATCTCGGCATTGAACTTCTCCTGGGCGGTGGCCACCGACTCGGTCACGGCCTGGCCTTCGGCCATGGCGGCGGTCAGCGCGGTGAAGGCCTTTTTAGTTTGCTCTTTCTCCTCCCGCACCTGCTGAGAGAGTTGCAGCTGGCGCAGATCGAGGGCCAGGTTGCGCTCCAGCTCGGTGCGATGTTCGGGGTATTTGGCGATCAGGTTGTCGTATTGGATGCGCAGGCGCTCGGTCTCGCGGGCCTCTTCGGAGAGCAGCGGGTTGGAGGCGCGGCGGGCGTCAGCGAGCTGGTGCAGGGCGGCGGCGTATTGCTCGGCGCGCTCTTGGGCTTCTTTGAGGGCTTTTTCGTCCACAGGTGTATCGAGCCCCGGCAGCTCGACGAAATTTTTCTGGCCCGCTTTGCGCTGGTATTCATCAACCCGGGCGAAAACCTCATCGAGCAACTCCGGGCCGAAGGCCTTTTTAAAATCGGTGACGATGGTGCCAAAGACCGTTTTCAGATCGTTGGCATAGGCCTTCATCCCATCGACGTTAAAGGTCAGAGTGGCGATCAGCAGCCGGGCGGTGCTGTCGAGCAGGGCGGCGAAGTCGTAGACCAGATACAGCATCGCCTTGATCCGCTCGGCGACCTCGGGCAGCACGGCGTAGGCGATCATGCCCCAGCCGTCGAAAATCATCTTTGTCAGCTCCCAGACCGGCCGGAGCACGGTCATCACCGCCGGAGCGATGGCCTGCCACAACTCACCGATGGTCTCCAGTGTGCCGACGACCGCCAGGTACCCCTGTCGGACCACACCGCCGATGTCGGCAGCGTGCGCCTTGAGGTAGTCGTTCATGCTGGCGAGCAGCGCGTTGACGTCGCGGTACATCTCGGTGAACCCGCCCCTGGAAATCTGCGACCAGATTGTCGACATGGTCGATCCGATGGCGGACCAAGTGTCGCCGATATCCTCGGAAGCGGCGCCGTAGCCGCGCAACAGCCCGCCGAGGTTCTCGATGATCGTCCCCTCCTTCTTCCACAGCTCGACCTTGTCCTTCAGTCCGCCTCCGACCATGGCGTTGATCTGCTGCGACAATTGGCTGTTCATATCCACCTCGCCCTGCATCAGCGAGCGGATCTCCTGGCGCAGCTGAATCTCTTGGTTCTGGTAGCCGCTGGCGATGACGGATGCGGCGTTGGCCAGATTTTTGAACCCTTCCACGGCGGCCGTGTTGTTGCCGTCGAGCAGGACCCGCTGCTTGATCATCTCCTCGGTGATGATCCGCAGGCCGCTGGCCGAAGCGGCGGTCTCGGCGTCGATCGTTTCGAGCACCGGCACCAATCCCTCGGCGTATTCCTTGGCTTTGCGGTAGTTCTCGCCCGGGTCGCCGCCTTTTTGAAAGCTGGAGATCAGGGCGGCCATCTGGATGGCGGAAAGGTTGAATTGCTCGATCTCGCCATAGGTGCTTTTGAGTACCAGCCCCAGGGCGACAAAAGGCGCGGCCACAAGAGCCGCGGCCATGGTCAGGTTCATGATTCGCATGGTGAGCGACTGCACCCGCATTTCGATTGCGGTCATGCCGTGACTCATTCTGCCCATGTGCTGCCCGTGCTCGGTCGCCATCCGCCCGCTGGCAGTGGTGACCGCGGTCATGCCAGCGGCCATCCGCCCGGTCGCGGTCTGGGTGCGGCCGCCGGCTTGTTCCACCTGGGCTTCGACCTGCTTGAGCCCCCCGACCACCTGGGGGACGCCGTCGAGGCCGATGGCGAGTTTCAGGTTGTAGGTGGTCATGGGGGCTCCGTTGATCAATTCGGGCAGGTGCGGCAGGCTTGCTCCAGCGCCGCCCCCAACATGGCGCGGCACTCGTCGATGCGCTCGCCCCGGCAGTAGTCGCCCAGGCCTTGATGCTGTGCTGTGCCTTCCGCTTTGCCAGCCTGGGCGCTGCGCCAGGCGTCATCCATCGCCAGCAAAGTTCCGATCTCCCAGGGGGTTGGGCTGCTGGCGCTGAGCCTGGCCCAGGCTTCCAACTCGGTGTAGCTGATCGGCGCAGGGATCAGGGCGCCGCCTCCCATTCCCGCCACCACCAGCCAGCTTCTGCGGCTGCTCAGTTCGGCGAACCAGCCGAGCAGGTGGTCAGCGGGGGAGCCGGGGGGCTGGATCTGGCGGCCGCCGGCCAGCTGCGCGGCGGCCGCGCAGAGCTGCCCGGCTATTTCCCCAAAAAATTGCTGCGGTCGCCAATCTCGGCATCGACCTGCTCACGCAGCCAGGCGAAACCGGGGTTTGCGTAGACCTTGCGCACATTCTCGGGGGTGCAGGGCAAAAGCCCCTGCTCGCCGCAGGGGATGGCGGAAACGGTCTTTTTTTCACCATGTTCCTCGATGTCCGACTCCCATCCCTTGGTGCAGGCCACCAGCAGGTCGAGGGCGTCGTTTTCGAGCTCTTCGGCGCTGATGCTGATCTGGCCACGGCTGCGCTTGGCCTGCTCCATGCGCCGGTTCTGCTGGCGGCGGATGTGGCTGCGGTAGGTGTCGGAATCGACGCCGGCCACCTGGATCCGCACCCCCAGGGGCACATGGGTGACGGGGTGGCGCAGGGCCACGGCGACGCCGGTTTCGGCGGTCTTGCTGGTGTCGAGCTGGGTCAGGTCGAGCATGGGTGGTTCCTCCTGGTGGGCAGGTAGGGGCACGGCATGCCGTGCCCCTACGATTTGGGTGGTCGGGTTATTTGACGAATTCCAGTTTGAACTCGTCGTCGCCGGTATTGCGGCAGAGCATGAAGCCGAGATCGGCGGTGAGGTTGCCGACGCGGTCGCCTTCGCCGACGCTGGTGTAGACCACCTTGGGCGCACTGAGGGTGAATTTGTTGTAGCCGTCCACCGGGCCGATGGGGCCGAAGGTCAGGGCGGCGGTGGCGCCGCTTTTCCACTTGCCGAAGAAATCGTGGGCGGCCACGGTGGTCATTTCCGGGTCCATCTGGCCGGTGGGCTTGCGGTCGGTGATCAGCGCCGAATGGTAGCCGTCGGTCGCGCCGATGGAGCTGCGCAGGGTCAGGGTGTTGCTCAGGTCGATGCTGAGGGACTCGGCCACCGGGGAAAAGGCGTCGAGGGTCAGGGTGTTGCCGAGCACCACCGGCGGCACGGTGGCCTCGAAGGTCGGCGCGATCATGGCGCCGTCGATCACCTCGGTGTAAACCCCCTCAAACGAGAACTCGGCGAACACCGGCTCGCCCAGCTTGCCGCTGAACTTGACGCTGCCCCGGCAGCCCCGGGCCTTTTTGATCACGCCGTCCTCGTAGACCCAGATGGTCAGCGAGGGGACGCCGCTGGAGGCCGGCAGGTAGGTGGCCTTTTCGCTGCCGAGTGTGGTGTCGATGGTCTCGGCCAGGCCGCAGGCCCGCAGATAGGGGGAGAGGGCCGGCTTGACGGTGGCCGAGTAGGCGGCCCCGGCACCCTTGAGCTCGGCTCGGAAGCTGATCTTGGCGCCGCGCGCCCCGGGGATCGGCACCTGGGGGGAGAGTGACGTGAACTGGCTGTTGCGCTCGTGCATCTTGAAATCGGCATCGAACTTGGGGTCGATGGCCAGAATTCCGGCGTCGCCGACCACCAGCGCTTCACCGGTGCCTTCGACGGACTCGATCTTGGCGACGACGATTCTACGTCGGGTCAGCATCGCTTACCTCCTCGGGGGTTGCGGCCGCGCGGGGGCGGCGTTTGGGTTCGGGGGCCTCGGGCTGCGCGTCGGCGTTGACGATGCGCGTCTGCGAGGCGTCGTTGACGGTTTCGGTAAAGGTGGGTTTCATGGCCGTTTTATCTCCCGTTACAGGTCGGTGGCGATGGCGCCGAAGCGCCGGCAGGTGAAGGTGAGCTGGTAGTCGATGGTCCCCTTGTCGTAGTCGAGCAGCTCACGCCGGATGCAGGCGAAGGGGGCGATGTTGGGCAGGCCCAGGGTTTTGCCGTGGATGGCGTCGCGCACCGCCTGCAGCAGGCCGTAGACGCCACGGGCGGCGGCCTGCTCGCCGGCGAGGTTCTTGTCGCGGATCAGCACGGCGTAGGTTTCGTCCCACACGGCCCGGGGGCGGCTGCCGCTGTCGGCGTCGCCCAGGAACACCACCGCGGCGGCCGGGTGGGCCAGGGGTTTGAACTCGCCGTCGCGGCCGCTGCCGTGGACGCCTTTGAACAGGCCCAGGGCCTCGATGGCGGTCATCAGCGCGGCTTCGGTGGCGGTCAGATCGTCCATGGGCTACATCCCGTCGAGGGAGTTGCGGCTAAACAGCCGCCCGGGGCCGGAGACGATGGCCGCGCCGGAAGCCGCCGGGGCGGCCGGGGCCGGGTCGAGGCCGAGGCTGATCTTGCCTTCGGCGATCTTTTCCAGCAGCCGCAGGGCGTTTTTGTGGCTGTCTTTGCGGGTCTCGGGGATTTCGTCCTGGGTGCGGCCGTGCAGATAGTAGATGGCCAGGTCGGCCGAGAGCCCGCGCACCACAGCCGGGGGCGAGGCGAAGGGGACGCTGTAGCGGCCACCGCACCAGGCGTCGATCTCCTGATCAGCCCGGGCGATGGCGGCGGCGACCTTGGCGGAATCGACCAGACCAACTCCGGCATCGTCGGTGAGTTGGACCAGGGCCTGCTCGGGCAGTCTCTCAATCAGATCGGCTAGGGTGCTGTAGGGCATAGGCGGCCTCATGCGCTGACGGCGGCCGGGCGGGTTGCCCGGCGCGGGTTGCATGGGCCGATGATAGGGGATGGTGTGGGCGGAAATCTTGTAAAGGGCTTTAAAAACAAAAAGCCCCTCCCGGCAAGGGGAGGGGCTTGATCTTGCGATGCTATTTACACCCGTGGCGGGGCGGTTGTCAAGGGCTACTTGCCTTGCCCTTGGGTTTGACCTCCTCGACACTCAACATCGGTTCTTCCTTCAGCAGCTCCAGCTCTTTTTTGTTGAAATGGTCGTCGGGGTACTCGGTCGGCTCTTTGCTGTGGGCGATGCCGCAGCGGCGGAAGCCGTCGGTCTTGGCGGTAATGCGGATCATGGCAGGCCTCCAAAGGCGGGGCGGGCCAGCGGCCCGCCCCTGCAGAGTTAACGAAGCGCCAGGGCTTAGCCGAGGCCGGTGGAGCCGTAGCAGAGTTGCCAGAAGCCGTAGCCGGCGGCGCCCCTGGCCTCGGCACCGAAGTTGTACTCCCCGCGCATGAAGACGCCGTCGGCGTTCATGTCGGTCTGGCTGACGAAGACCGGGGCCTTGCGCTGCTGGAAGATGAAGGGCTTGATCGGCTTGGTGGTGTCGAGCAGGAACCAGGCGGTGTCCGAGGTCAAGCGGGCATCGACCACCACTTCGGCGGTGCCTTTGAAGGGGTTGGCCTTGCCGTCGTCGAGGCGGTCGTTGTTGACCAGGGCCAGGGCGATGTACTCGAGGGCCGGCGGCACCAGCAGCACGTTGGGGGTGATGTTGAGGGGGCGGCCCTCGTCATCCTTGAACTTGCGCATGGCGGTACGGGCGGCGCCGTAGCTGGCGATGGCCAAGGCCTGGGTGGCGACCGACAAAACGGCGGTCCCCTTATTGCTGACGCTGGCGCCGGCCACCGGGTGGTCGGTGTCGCAGAAGTACTGGCCGTCGAAGCATTCGGTGGCGAAGGCGCCGTTGACCTTCTCCATGATCAGCTCATCGGGCCACTGCTTGGCCGAGAATCCGGCGCTCTGGGCCTGGGGGGCATAGATGCCGAGGGTGTCGTCCTCGATGTCGTTGCGCTTGACGCTGACGGTGGCCTCGAAGTCCTCATTGACCAGCACGTACTTGCCGGCCTTGATCGCCTTGAGCACCTTGTCGCCGACCCAGCGCTGCATCTTGGGGAAGTTCTCCAGCCAGGCGTAATCGACCTGCTTGGAGTTGCTCGGCACCAACATGCCGATTTTCTGCCACACGCCCGGGGCAGCGTCGAAGGCCTTGTGGAAGGTGGTTTTCAGATTGGTGAAGATCTGGCCGAGGGCGGCCGCGTTGACGATCATGGTTTTATCCTCCGTTCAAAGGGTGGTTGATAGCTGGTTACAGAACCCAGACGCCGTCAGATTCGACGCCGAGCACTTTGCCGGCCGCCGACTTGGTGTTGGTGGCGTTGGTCTTGCTGACGGTCTCGTCGTCGGTGATGTAGCAGGTCTTGCCGAGTTCGGCCTGGGTAACGAGGTCGGCGCCGAGATTTTTGAACTTGAAGGCCTTGCCGATGCGCACCAGGACGGTTTTGGCGCCGTCGGCGCCGCCGCTGTTGTCGACGTACTCCTCGGCCCGGCCGAGGTAGGTCAGGGTGGTGGCGATAGCGCCGGGAGTGGCGAAGCCGGTGGCATTGGCGGCCACCAGGGCGCCGGCGAAGATCTTCTTCGCGGCGGCGACGGGGACGGAGATCAGCTCGCCATCCTTCATCGGGGTGTTGCTGTCTGCGGTCAGTGCCATGGTGTTACCTCCTCGTGTGGGTGGGGCGCAGGGTTAAGCCGCGCCGTATTTTTTCAGGTCTTCGGCGCTGTTGCCGAACAGTGCGGCCAGGGCGGACTCTTCGGCGTTGAGGGCCTTGGCGCCCTTGTCGGGGTCTTTGCCGTCGAGGTTGGAGGGGTCGCCGATCACCGGGGCGGCCTTGACGAACTCGCGGAAGCGCTCCAGCCCGCCCTCCTGGCGGCAGCTGGCCTTGTGGTAGTCGGCGGTGGCCGGGGTGACCTTGCCGGCCTTGACCGCGGCTTCGACTTCGCTGTTGATGGCGGTCTCCAGCTCGGCCTTTTTCTGAGCGGTCAGGGTCTGCTCGGCGTTGGTCGCCCGGGCCAGGGCGCTGTCGTAGTCGGCGCGGGGGACGAACTTGTCGAGGCTGGGGGTGTCGGCCCGGTTGAGGGCGGTGGCCAGGTCGCCCTGGAGCTTGCCCAGTGCGTTGAGGGCCTGCTCCAGGGTGGCATCCTCGGCCAGACCGAGTTTGAGCAGCAGTTTTTTCCAGTCCATCTGTGGCTCCTTTCGTGGTTGCTCGTGATTGAGCGCTTGGTTGAACAGGTTCGGCTTGTTGACCAGGCCGATGCTGGAGAGGGACTTGACGCGGCCGCTGGCCTTCTCGTAGATCAACACCGGGCTTAAGTAGCGATATTCGCGGTTGGCTACGGCGGCCTGGCCCTTGGGAGTCCAGGCGACCCGGCCCCAGATCGCGCCGCCGTCGCGCAACTCGAAGCCGCCCACCCAGCCGGCGGCCGGGGCCTGCTGGCCGTTGGGGGCGCGCAGCTCGGTCGAGTGTTCAAAGTCGACCACCAGGTCGGCGCCGCGGGCATTGAGGGCGGCGACCACCCCTTGCGGGTCGTCGTTGACCCAGCTGCGACCGTCACGGCCGATGAGTTGAGCGCCGGCCTGGATCAGCTCGATCCATTCGGGGGCGCTGCCGTCGCTCGGCAGTTCAAAATTCAGCGCCAGCACCTCGCAGCCTTCGGGCAGGCCGGCGACGTTGAGGCCGAGGCTGAGTGCGGGGTCGAGCAGTAAAATTTTCATCGGTGACTCCTTCGGGCGCAATGGCAACCTGTGCCGCAATCCAGAACCATGTTTAAACCCTGTTTAAAAATCCCTGTATTCGACGATCAGAAAAAAAACGTACCTTGGTAGCCCTTGGTGGCTATCCACAGGCTAGAGGGCGTTTTTTCAGCCCTCGGCCAGGTAGCGGCCGAGGATCTTCAACATCAGCGCCTTGTCCTGCTCCTGGATCAGCAGGAAGGGGCGGGCCGGCATGCGCACGCTGGCCCGTGGGCCGAAGGGGGTCCGCAGGGCCTTGCCGCCTCTAGGCCGGATCGTGCCGCCGAAGTGATGGATGGCGGCATACTGCACGTTGGTGCCGATCTCCACGGAAAACGGCCCGACGCGATGGCTGAAGCTGTTGCGCAGCCGGCCGGTGTCGGAGAGGGTCTGCCCGCCCTCGGCCTTGGCCCGGGCCGACTTCGGCCAGCGCTTGGGGCGGCCCTCGGCTTCGAAGTTGCGCTTGACGCTGAGCTTGACCAGCTCGCCGATCTCGTCCATCGCCTCGCTGGTGTTGCCCAGCTTGGCCTTTAGCTCGGTTAAGATCTGGCGGATTTCGTGGTCGTCGGCGTCGATGCGGATCATTTGCAATCCTCGTTATCCAGTGCTAACCTATGCCTACGACGCCATGAACCGTGGCCCGGCATGGGTAAAATAAGTGGCGTCCATGGCTGTAAGCTCCGGTGCGGCTTACAGCGTCTCGCGAAACAGCAGCCGCCCCTGCCGCTGTTGCTCCAGATACTGCAACAGCTTCTTTTCTCCCTGGGCGAGCTTGGGCGCGAAGGCCGTCGAGCTCATCCAGCGATCCCCCACCAGACTCCAGACCACAAACCCGCCGACCTTTCCCCTCTCTCCAGCGAACAGCCGGAGCAGGTTGATCACTGCATACTTGCGGCCACTCACCTCGGCCGGGACCAGCCAGACCTCGAACGGTGCGCGGATGGTCCGGGCCAGCAGCCTGAGGTATTGCTCCCGCCCGTCGGTGGTGATGACCTTCCATTCGCGGGTTGCCTTGTCGATGAACAACCCCTTATTAACCGGAAGCAGCCTGTCGGCTCCCGGGATGCTGATCAGAGTCTCCCCACCCAGAGTCTCGATGCCGAACTCTCGCAGAAACGCCCCGACATAGGCCTCCGGCGCCAGCCCTTTAGGCATCAGGTCATCCGCAACATAGGGTTTGATGTGGCGCGGGTCGATCGTGGCCAGAGCAGGCTTGCCCGCGGCGGCACCCAGGGAGCGCGGCAGCAGCGGCACAATCGGCCCGGCATCGCCCGGCCCGGGAGTCAAGCCCTCCCAGCCCGCCTTGCCCACGTGAAAATCCCAGCCCGGGTCGGGCATGGCCAGCCGCGCCGGCAGCCGCACCCCGGTGACCGGATCGGTCGGCTCGTAGAGCTTGCCGGTGGGGTCTTTGGTTTCGACCTGCCAGCCGTTGGCCTCGATCTCGTCCGGGCCGACCGAATCGACGCTGCATCTGCACCGGAAACCATTGGGCGGAAACCAGGTATCCCAGAAGGGATGATCGGCCGGAAAAATCTTGCCGTGCATGGCACGGTGGGCCGGGCGGGTGCGGCGGTCGTTGACCGCGCTGTAGCGCCAGAAGGGGCGCTTGGCCTTGATGCGTTGCAGCTCTTGGTAGCGGCCGACGTTGTAGGCGGTCTGGATGTTGGTGCGAAAGATGTTGTCGATGCGCCAGGCTTTGCGGCCGGTCCAGCCTCGGTTTTCAAAGATCTCGGCGCAGTCGCGCTGAAACTCGGCGAAGGGGGTGCCTGCCTCCAGAGACTTGGTCAGCGCCTGGTAGACCGTGGCCAGCTCGTCGCCCTTGGCGATGCCTGACACCGCGAAGGCGCGGATCTTGGGCTCGCGGGAGAGGGCGCGGAACTGGGAGGGCGAGAGTTGTACCTTGCCGCGCCAGAACTCCAGGGCTGCTTCGGGTTTGAGGTCGAAGGCGAGCTGCATCAGTCACCGCCTCCGGCATCCCGCACCCCGGCGCCCTGGGCGCCGATCAGGCAGGCCTCGAGCAGCGCGGCCAGATCGTCCAGGTGCATCTCCGGCCATAGCGCCAGCACCTTCTCCATCGCCTCTTCATAGCTCGCGGATTCGCGCACCACGGCCACCAGGCGCTCCTCAATACCCCGCAGCGCCTGGGTTGCGGCCGCCGTGCCGCGGTCGGCCAGCTCTTCGAGGGCCTGCTGCTCGGGGGTGAACTCGCCGGGCTGCTCGCGGTTGGCCGCCTTGGCCACCGGCGGCGCGGGCACCGCAGTCGCTGGGGCGCCGAGAAGATCCTCGGGCTTGGCGTTTTTGTCGGGGTCGGGCAGGCCGATTTTGTCGCGCACTACGCTCTGCTCGACCCGCAGCCCCAGCGGCACCAGCTCTTTGAGGGCCAAAACCAGGGCGGCGGTGTCTTCCTTCTCCACCGCCCGAAGCTGCAGCTGGGGGTAGTTCTCTTGTGGGCCGTAATTCAGGTCGATGAAGGCCTTGACCAGGTCGCGCTGCAGGGTCTCCTCGAGCTGCTCGGCGTCGTCGTCGCGGATGTCGTCGCGCACTTCGGCCTGCAGCTTCTCATCCCCCAGCTTGCCGGGGGTGCCGGAGGCGCTGGCGGTCTGGCCGAGAATCCCCTTGCTGAGCTGGGCGTCGAAGTAGTTGGCCAGGCGCTCGAAGAAGTCGGTGCCGGCGCCTTTGCCAGCCTCGACCAGTTCGATCTCCATCCCCTTGGGGAAGATGGCCGCGGCGTCGCTGCCGAGGTTGGCCACCGCCATGCGCAGCACGGCTTTATCCTCGGGGGTGGCGCCGGAGTCGTACTTGCCCAGGCGCAGCGGCATGCCGTAGACCTCGGCGAAGGCCAGCCAGTCCTTGACCGAGTAGCTTTTGCACATGAAGGCCCAGGCCGCCAGCCGGGCCAGGCCCGAACGGATGGGGATGCCGCTCTTGAGCCTGGGAGTGTGAGTGATGAAGCAGAAAGGGGCCAGCTCGATCCCCTCGGCCAGGTCGGCCTCGTCGCGCAGCCGGATCTTGGAGCGCGTGAGCTGGTCGAACTGGAAGAAGCGGGGGTCGCGCCAGGTGTAACTCCGCGGCGTCCAGCGGGATCCGGAGCGGTCCCAGGCGATTTCACAGACGGCGAAGCCCTTGCCGAGGCCGTCGAGCAGATCCTTGACCAACCAGCGAAAGCCCGCCTGCTTGACCAGGGCGCGCACGGCGTCGGCCAGCTCGATGTCGCGGGGGCTGTCGCTGACTGCTTCGACGGTCACCGGCAGCCGGGAGACGGCGAGCTTGCGCTTGCCGAGCTCGCAGGCGTAGTGCAACTCGCGCTCCTCCATCTCCTCGGCCAGGGTCAGGTAGGCATTGTGCTCACCCTCGGCCGCCTCGCGCAGCAGCAGCGCCAGGCGGGCCGGGGTGAGGCCGGAGGCGACGGTGTCGTTCCAGAGGGTGCGCACCCCGGTGAGGCTGGGGGCGGCGTGCTCGCGGGTGAGCTCCTGGGTGCGGACCGGTCGGTTGTAGGCGTCGTAGAGCATCTACCAGAGTCCTTTCCCTGCGCCGAGTCCGGCGGTGATTTTGACCGGCCGCTCGCCGGCGGCGTCGGCGCCGCGGGGTACGGCTTCGTAGGCGTATTCGACGGCGTCCATCAGGCTGGCGTAGTAGGCCATGGCGATGGCGATGGCGGCGTCGCCGTGGCGGTTTTTGTTGTCGCCGGTTTTACCCTCGGGCAGCCGCGGAATCCCCTTGACCACCTGCAGCGCCCGCAGATCGTCGAGCACCTCGCGGTCGCGGGGGATACTGATCAGATCATCCTCAAAGGCGGCCTTGAATTTTGGCATGTTCACCAGATACCAGGCCTGGCTGAGCATGACGCACTCGATGCGACCCGCGCCGTAGCGGTAGGCGGTCTGCTCGGCCAGATACTGGCCGTTGCCGCGGGCATCGAGCGCGCCGGCCTGCAGCCGCGGCAGGCGGTCGACGATGTAGTTGAGCACCTGCTCCTGCTGCTTGAAGGGGACGTTGCGCAGCTCGACCAGGAAGGGCACCACCCGGCGCAGGTCGCGCTTGATTGCCATCGGCGCCAGCACGGTCAGGTCGCCGGAGCGGCCGAAGTCTTCGCCGAAGGCGTGGCGATCGGTCGGGTCGAGCTGGGCGAGCAGCGGCAGCAGGTTGGCCTCGCACCAGTCGCGGATTTCGGCCTCGCGCAGCTGCTCGGCCCAGGCGTTGAACTCGGCGCTCCCCTCGTAGCGCAGCACCGGGGCCTCGATCATGCGGGCTTCGATCATGGCGCGGGAGAGGTAGGCGCCGCCGCCCGACTTTGGCACGCAGTAATATTCCTCCAGCGCGTCCTCGCGGGTGGCGGTGTCGCGCAGCAGGTTCTCTTTCCATTGCTCCTCAGCCGACTGGCTCCACTCGACCCCGCGCACCTGGCAGATGCGCTGGTAGAGCCCGTCGGCGCAGGCGTCATCCAGGGTGATGCGGTGGACGCTGTAGCGCTTCTTGCCGGCGCGGCTGTCCTGGATGATCTCGTTGAACAGGTTCTCGACGCCGTTGTGGGTGCTGATCAATCGCACCTTGGCGCCCCACATGGTCAGCGCCAGGGCGGCCTTGAGCACCTCGGCCAGCTGCTCGTGAAAGGCGGCCTCGTCGATGGTGACGTTGCCCTGGCGGCCGCGCATGTTCGAGGGCCGGGAGGAGAGAGCTTGAATTTTGAACCCGCTGGCGAAGCGGATGGTATAGGTGAGGATGTCTTTGTCCTCATCTTCGAAAATCTCTTCCTCGATCTCCCCGGCGGCTTTGTTGAAGGCCCGGGCCCACATGGCGCAGGCGTCGACGAACTCGAGGGCCATCTCCTTATTGGAGCCGACATAGAAGTGGTTGGTGCCGCCGGCGCTTTTGGCTGCGCTGGCCGTGAGTACGGCGTCGGAGGCCTCGGCCCAGGTCAGACCAGTGCGGCGGCTCTTCTCGGCGATCTTGAGCTGCGAGTCGTCGGCGACCCATGCCTTCTGATATGGCAGCAACACGGAGACGGGCGGGGCGGTGGTCATGCGATCCCCAGAATCTCACGCTTGAGCGTGTCGATGGCCTCGCGGGTCAGCCCCTGCCCGGCCAGGGCCTTCTCGGCCACGCCGGCGGCGGCCTCGGTGGCCTGCTTGCGGATCTCCTGCTCGCGCTTGACGTTGAGGCTGGAGGCCTGCTCCAGCCGCTGGGTGGTCAAAGCCAGATCCTTGAGCATGCCGACCACCGCCGGGGCGGTTTCGGCATCGAGTGCGCCCTGCTGCATATAGAGAGTGACGTCAAAGCTCAAGGTGCGCAAAATCTCGTTGATCAGGTTGCCCACCTGGCCCTGAGGCGCGGCGCCGAGGGTGTTGATCCAGCGGTCGGCCACCTCGCGGGATTGGCGCAGCCGCTCGCCAACGTCGCGCATTTGCAGGTCGTAGCGGTTGACGGCCGACTTGCTCACCTGGGGCGGGCAGGCCGGGTCGAGGGCTTCCGGGTCGCCGGCGGCCCGTAGCTCGGCGAGGATGGCGTTGACCCGCTCCACCGCCTGCAGCTGGGTGATGCGCGGATCATCGAGCATGGCCTGGAGGCGCTTGCGCACCCCCGGGGGGAGCAGGTCGACGGTGGAGGGTTGGCGGCGTTTGGCCATGGCGGCTAGTCCCTCGGGCTCGGGCGCTTGACGCCGTCGACCCGGGCGCTGCCGGCGGCCACGTCGGCGCCGCGGGCGGTGAGCTTGGCCACCATGACCGAAGCCACCACCTGGATGCCGATCAGGGCCTGCTCCTCCAGCCAGCGCAGCTCGGTGCGCACCTTGTCGCGGCTCACCGTGTGTCCGAAGGCGTTCAGAGCATCGCGCAGGATCGAGTCGTTAAGGGCATAGCCCGGGTCTTCGCTCAGCAGCCGCAGCACCACCAGGCGCAGGTCGGAGGTTTTCAGATCGGCGAAGTGCTGGCTCATTTACGGCCCCCTTGGCTTAATAGGTGTTCGTTGATCAGCGCCACCGAGTTGTTGAGCGCCTTCATGCCGCCGACCATCTCCCGCAGGGCACCGTTGAGCTCGTCCATGCGGGCGTGGATGCGGCCGATATCGTTATGGTTGGGCAGGTGGCGCAGTTCGCTGTCGATGCGGCGCATCTCCTGTCCTATCAGATCGGTGCGTTCGCGGTGGATACGGCACTCGGCGGCGTTCTCGGCGTCGATCTCGTCATGTTTGATCACGCTGAGCCGCTCGGCCACCTGGGCCTCCAGGGCGGTGAATCGCTTGGCGGTGACCTTCTCGCGGTTGACCCACCAGGTGTAGACGAAGTTGGCGGCCACGATGCCCAGCACCACGATCTCCCGCCAGAATCTCCAGGCGTCGTAATCGATCATTTCACCCCTCGTTTGATGGTCATTTCATAATCCCGCTGGCAGTTCACGCAGCGGATACAGCCGGGTGAAGCCTGCTGCCGCGCTTCGGGGATCGGCTCGCCGCAATCCTCGCACTCGGTCGGGGCGAACACCGCCTCCGGCAGGGTGCGCCGGCTGCGGAAGTGGGCGGCCAGGGCCTCGGCCTGGTGGGCTTCGTTGATGCCCTGGGCGCGGTCGAGATCATCGGCCATCGTCGGACTTGACCTTCTGCACCGCCGCCTCGAGGGCGGCGTTGATCATGCTGGTGGTGACCTCGGCGCCGATCTGGACCCCCTGGTGCTTGAGGTCGGAGACGATCAGGGCGTAGGCGCTCTCCCGCTTGACCGCGCCGGGCTCGGCGGCGAGGTTGGCGGCAGTGATCTTGACCGCCGCCAGGGCGCTCTTGGCCAGCACCGGGCCGAAATCGGAGAGAAAGACGTTGACGAAGGGCTGCAAGAAGGCCCAGAGACTGGAAAAAAGCAGCTTGAAACGGGTCATTTATGCCTCCGCAAAAAACGGTTGAAGAAACGGGCAAGGGCCTGATCCCAGTCGACGGCCCAGGTTTTACGGACGGTCAGCTTCGGCAGTCGCATCGGTCACCGGCCCCGTAGGGGCGCGATTGATCGCGCCCACGATCTTCTCGGCCTTGCCGCCAAGGCCAAGGGCGGTGACGCCGAGGCTGATGGTGGTCAGGGCGCTTTCGATCTCCATGGTAGGCAGCCCCTGATCGGGGTAGAGGTGGCCGAGCAGGCCGACCAGCCCGGTCAGGATCAACCCAACCCCGCCGACCTTGGTCTTGTAACCGTCGGTCTTGCGGCCAGCCCAGGCCAGCAGTTTGCCGAGAAAGAAGACTTTCATAGTGCCTCCGACAGCGGGCACCAACTGGGCGCCTCGCGGTTGATATCGTGCAGGTGGTTGATGATCCAGTGCTGGCGGAACCAGGCGCAGCGCCGGTGCTCGCGGTTGTCGTTGCCGGTCCAGCGCTTGAGGTGCGGGCAGCCCTGGCAGCGGCGTCGGCGTCGGCTCACTCGTCATCCTCCGGGCAGCTGCGGCCGATGCAGTTGTGCTGACTGCTGCTGATGCGGTGGCGGCAGCGGCCGTCGTCGCGCTGCGAGTTGAGGCATTGGCCCCACTTGGTCGGGTCGCCCTCGAGTTCGGAGCTGTACCACACGACCCCCCGCGGCGCGATCATCGCCCCACCATCGGCAAAATCATCATCGCCAAGCCGGTCAGGGCCAGGGCAGCGATCAGCAGTTTGCGGCGAAAACTGAACATCAAACCACCTCCAGGATGCCGAGCTGATAGACGGTTTTGCCGCCGCGCTTGCTGGCGGTCAGGCTCTGCTGGCGGATAGGGCGGCGATCATCGCCGAGGCCGAGGTGGATCCAGCCGCCCGGGCCGAACTCGTAGATGACCTGGTCGAAGCCGGTCAGGTTGCGCTCGACCCAGCGGCAAACCTCGATCACCGGCTCCCCGGGTACTACGAAATCGGCGGCCAGACCCAGCTTGTGGGCCGAGGTTTTTGACCCGCCGCAGGCGTTATTGACCGTCTCGCTGCGGTATCCGGAATAGACCCGCACGGGCAGGCCGTAGTGGCTGCGCACATGCTCCAGGGCGTGCGCCACCAGGCGCAGATTGGCCACCGCCCAGGTTGGGGGGGTGTTGTCGAGCCCGCGCCGGGTGGCGGTGTTGGAGCGGGAGAGTTCGGCCAAACTGAAGTGCTCGGTCAGCTGCATGGGGCCTCGTTTCGCTTCGGTGCCCCCGGGGCGCGAACCCCGGGGGCTTTGAGTGCCGGCCCTACTCCTCCGGCTATCACATTGGGCCGCCGGCCCTGGTGTTTAAAAGATGGGCCGGAGGAGGGGCCGGCCCGATGGCAAAAGGGAGTGATGCAGGCAGGGACAGAATAGGGGGGCGGGGGCGAAGATTGCTTGTAAAGGGCAATAGAAAAGAAAAGCCCCTCCCGGCGCATGGCTGGGAAGGGCTTTCGGATTTACGGCTTATTCAATAGACCTTTATTGCCGGATTGTCAAGGGGCGGCATTTTACGAGCATGGCGCTGGACAAATTATATAGAATTGGCAGATGTAGCAATTTCATATATCCCCATGTTATCAAGACTCCCGAAGGTCGAGTTGATTACCCCATTCGGCACCCAAATCAATTCCAAGATTCTTGGCAGCTTCAAGGATTCCCCGTTGCGCGTGGTCGGCTGGTTCGAGGAGCCCGGTTCTCTCATATTTATCCAGAGTCAATCCGGCCAGCTCCCTGATGCTGCGAAGGGCATAAATTAAACAACCCGCCGCCAATTGGGCTTCCTCTGTTGTTATGGTAATTCTGTTTTTCATGGGATCGTATTTCATTTCTATTCTCCAGCCGAAAGCAAAGTCTTGATAACACATGGCCCATTGGACGGGCGGAGTGTGTGCCTCTTTTTAGCCAAAATCCCCCGCCATTGGTCCCAAACCGTTATGAAGATCACAAAGGGGTCAAATAACCCCGGCCCGTCTCTTTTTGTCGGTTTTTTGCAGGTAATCAACATGCTGGCATTGCTGACACCTGTCGTCAGTGTTGTTTTGGTTCCGTATTGCCTTGCCGCTCCTCTGCTCAAAACGCCCACAATCACACCGGCACAGCCATTTAGTTCCCACCCGTTTTGAGCTATCCAGGTATCCCACAACGGTGAATCGACCAAACCTGACCCCTGTCATGTCTGGCGCATTTCTTGGGGGTTGCCTGGTGAGTGGCGGGATCTCCCAGTGCGGCGCTTGGTGTTTTTTCTCCGGGCTGTACTGGTACCCAGGCGTAACGACCCTGAACGCAAGCCGATCAACCGGAGTCCGATCGTTTTCATAAATGTCTGATTTTGAAAGTGTATGCAAAATCTTCATAACCCTCGGTCCAGCGGACAGGCTACCCGCGCCGGTCCTCGATATAGGTCTAGCAATTTGGTAGCAAAAGCCCCTGCCCGCAGGCCCTTGGCCGTTAGGGCGTCATCCCTGTTGTTGCCGCAGGTACGAACCGATGCTGTTCTTGCTGCGGCCAAGCCGCTCGGCGATGGCCGAAACTCCCTTGCCCTGGGCGCGCATAGCCAACATCATGGCTTTCTCCGCCGGGGTGAAGGCGCGCCGCTTGCGCTTTTCGTTTTGAACCTTCTCCAGCTTCAGCTCGGCCAGTTCGACCCGCATTCTCAGGAATTCAACTTCATCAATCTCGATGGTGCGCTGTGCGGCCACCGGGGGCTCCTCCCGCAAGGCCGCTTCCATTTGGTTGAAAGCGTGAATGTAGGCTTCCTTGCGCCGAGATGCCTCCGGACCAGTGAACCCCATGACCAGGAAGACTAGTCCATCCCTGGCGACCTCGAACATTGGCTGCTCTTTCCCCTGGGTGTTGACGAAGGATGAGTGCGCAAAATTGCGCACTCGGAACTCATCCGAACACTCCAGCTCGCGGACGGTACGCAGGACGTCACGATGGCGTTTGTTGAACACCTCGGCAACTTTCAGGCTGGTGGTGACAGGGTGGCCGCCTTTAAGCGTGACGGCGTCAGATGGGAACTGCAGAACTTGAGCAACCATGGTCATGCCTCCTTTGCGCGCAACAGGTTGAGTAGCTCATCACCGGCCTGGTTGATCTGGGCGCGGATTTCCCACAGGATCAGGCCCAGGCCGATGAGGCCGTCGTCGCTGAGGGAGAAGCGTTCGTTGACTGCGATGGGTTGGGAGAAGGCGTCGTGGATAAAGCTGAGTTTATGGACAGCCTCGTCGAGGCGGTCCTGGGGGCGGGGTGTGTACATGGTTTTCTCCGTCGATAGGGGTTGCTGAAATCCCCCTCGCCGTCCGCTAAAACGGAAAGAGGGCGCGCCATGCGGGTTAGCGGACCGGTATCGACGGAAACCGGCGAGCCCGAAGGCTCCCCGCATGGCGCGCCCAACTGAAGCGCGACCATGCACCGGACACAAAAACACCGCCGTAAAACTGCGGCGGTTGAGTCCGCCGTCGATTTCCCGGGCCGCTAAACCCGACCGCTGGATTTTGCCAGCGGCACAGAAACGGTAGCCCATTGCGGTTTTTGTGTCAAGCACCACTCTCATCACCTCAATCAAACAGCCGCCGCTGCCGCCGGCCGTACTCCTTGCGCAATACAGCGTAGACCTGCTGCTCCGAGATCCCGTGCTCCTGGCATAGCGCATCGATGTTCGCGCGGCGAAATCGCTTGAAAATATCCGCATCGCGGCGGGCGAGTTCGAAGCTCTGGCCCTGGGGGATATAGGCCCTCTCGCCGGTGAGCTCGGCGCGCACCAGCTCGGCAACGGCCTCGGCCTGCTCAGATACAAGCCCGCGCTCGGCCAGTATTTGTCCGGCCGCCTGGCCAAGGCGCACGATCCACTCGGGCGCCTCCGGAGGCGGTTCCGGCCCCTGCTCAACGGGGCCGAAGAGCCCTTGCTGCTCATCCGGCGCAGCGGGGGCGGGCTTGCGCTTGCGCCCCCGGCGCAGGTAGTGGTTGCGGCCGCCGCGCTCGGCGCGAATATGCTCGGTGATGGCAAAGGCGGCCTGCGGGTCGCCGATCAGCTCGGCGATCTTGTCGCGCAGGTCGAGCAGGATCTCGGGGTAGTGCTCCAGGTGCTCCATCAGCCTCCTCCAAAGCGTTTGACGGCCTCGGCCATAAACTGCTTGCCCCGTTCGATCTCTTCGGCGCTCGGCCCTGGGGCGGCAAGCTTGTCGCGCTCGATGCGGCGGGGCAGGTAGGGCAGCAGTTCCGAGGGCTCGGGGAATTTGCCCTTGACGGCGCTGAGCAGACCGCCGAAACCCTTTTGCAGCCGCTCGCGGTCGATGTTCTCGACCTCGACCCCGCAGCGGCTCAGCTCGCGCTCCCAGAGAGAGGCGGTGCGGTCGATGGCGTCGGCCTCGGGGGATTTGTAGAGCGGCAGCGCCAGCAGAGCGCGCAGACCGTGGGCGACCTCGACGCGCAGCCAGTGCTCACCGGCCCAGTCGGCCAGCACCTGGTCGGCGATCAGGGTTTTGCTGCGGGTCCGGGCGCTCGGCGCGGCGGGGCTGGTGAGGGCGCTCTGGCCGGATGGCTGCAGGGCCGGGGCCAGGGCGGGCATCCCCTCGAGCACCCGTTTGAGATAGTTGTGGTTTTTCAAGGGGCGAACATCGCCCTGCTCGCGTTTGGCGCGCATCGCTTCGACGGTCTCGACCAGGGCGGCGCCCAGGGCTCGGGGATCGGCGCCGAGATCTAACACTTCGCGGGCCAGCCGCAGGGCGCGGTCGTGGGCCAGATCGCGGCCGGCGGCGCGGAAACAGCCGAGGTAGTGCACCAGGGGCCGAAACAGCGCGCCGCTGCCGGCGAGCAGCAGCAGCAGCTCGCGGCCGGCCTCGTCGGCGGTGTAGGCCTCGATGCTGTTGGATGAGTGGCAGACGGGGCAGCGCAGCTTCATGCGGGCAATAACCTCATCTGACCGGCAGACTCGAGCACGTGCTGGGGGGGCAGTCTTAGGGGGTCTTGCTCCTCGCCCTCTTCCGCCCCGCAGCAGAGTTCGGCCTCTTTTTCGGTGTCGTGGGTGTCTTCGCACTCCGGGCACTCCCACACTTCAAACGGGCTGGGGTGGCAGCAGTCCTCAGCGTCGCGCTCGTCGTCGTGGACATCGTCGCAGACGCCGCAGGCCCATTTTTTCAAAGGCTTTTTCATCAATGTTTCTCCCCGCTCAGATCCCACCCCTCGCGCTGGGCTTGTTTGCGCAGCGCGGTGATGATCTTATACAACTCGCCGTCGGGCACCCAGGCGATGAGCTCGACCTTGCAGATGCGCTTGGCCAGGGCGTCGGCGTAGCCCCAGGGTTTGCCGCCGACGGTGAGCAGGGCCTCGATTTTCTGCAGCTGCTGGTTGCGGTCGACCTTAGTCGGGCGAGTGCCGGCGCGCCTGGGGGCGCGGCCCGTCTTCCAGACGCCGGCGGCGGTGGCCTTGGTTTCCAGATCCTGCTGCAGTTTGGCGGCATGCCAGGTGCTCAGGTCTTTGCTGCTGCTCACGCCATAGCCGGCAAGAACGGCGCGGTAGTCCTCGTCGCTGAGCTTGAGGGCGCTCTTGCAGCAGTGGATCAGTTTGATCTGCTTGGCGGTGGCCATAGGTCAACCCTCCTGGTCAGAGTCGGGCGCAGCAAGCGGCGCCCCTACGCCGGGGCGGTACGGGGTGCGGGCGTCGTACTGGGCGCGCTGGCCTTTGTTCCACTGTTTGAGCGGCCGGAAAAACCCGACCACCCGCGCCCAGACTTCGGTTTTGGCGGTGCAGGGCTGGCCGCTCATGCCGAGGCCTCCAGCCGGTAAAACCACACATCGCCCTGCCTGCGGCAAACGATATTGAGGCCGTTGGCGCGCAGTTCGGCGATGCAGCTGTTGACCGCGCAGACGCGGGCATAGGCGATGATGTCGAGGGTGCTGCGCTCGCGGCCGTCGGCGAGCACGGCGGCGACCCGGCGCAGACGGTCGCTTCTCTCCAGGGTAGCGGCGTTCATCGGCTCTCTCCTTGCCCCACGGCGCAGGTGGGGACGCTGTGCAGGTGGATGGTGACCTCTGGCCGCAGGGCGCAGCCGGCGATCTTGTCTTTTCCGTTGTAGGGCGCCTGGATGCGGCTGTTGTCGAAGCCGTAGCGAAAACTGCGCAGGTGGCGGCATTTGGCGGTGCACAGGCCTTTCATCGGGTCACCTCGTTGAAGGTAAAAAGTCCCACCGGGGCCAGGAGGGTTGATGCACCCCGGCGGGCAAATTGGCTGCTCATCAGGCCCCGGGCACCACCCCGGAGCGACCGGCCGAAGCCGGTTTCGCTTGGTCAAAACCAGATGCCGAAACAGTTATCCTCTTCGGCCGCCATGTCGACCTCTTTGACGGGCCGCAACTCGGTGCCGATATCGACGGCGACATCAAGATCGCCGTAGGCGAACACAAGGTTTTCCAGAGCCTCGATCATCTCACTGGCCTTCATGCCGCCACCTCCTTGACCGTCTCAATCTGCTGCACATCGCCCCACATGCGGCACTGGGGGCAGACCAGTTTGGCGAGGGGGTGCTCGCGCTCGTCGCTGCCGATGTAGGTGGCCTTGGAGCGGCCGCTGGTGAAGCTGCGGGTTTCGCAGCGGGGGTTGCCGCACAGGGCGGTGACCAGGTATTTCGGTTTCATGCGGCACCTCCGGCCAGAAGTTGCTGGTAGCGGGCCGCGCAGCGGGCGCGGTGCTCTCTGGCTTCGCGCTCCAGGTGGACTGCGGCGGCTTCGACGCTGCCGAATACGTGGGCGCCGATGCTGACGCCCATGGGCTGGCGGCGCGGTGGCAGGGGTTGCTGGTGGACCATGGTTGGCTGTTGCATGGACGCCCCCTAAAGTGAGGCCAGGTCGAGATTGACCTGACGATAGGAGCCGTCGTGCTGGCGTTTGTAGATGCGTAGGTATGCCTTGGACCCGGAGACCTGGAGGCTGTCGGAAATGGCCTGCATGGCCTGCTGCCATTTGGTGTGGGTGATGGCGAGACGGCGCAGGCCCAGCACCCGGTTGGTGTTGATGTTGCCCTGCTTGTCGACTTGGAAGGCGTCGTTGATCAGCATGCGGATCTCGGGGCCGGCGCCTTCGGTCCATTCGTGCAAGCACTCGTCGATCAGGGCCTTAGCGGCCTGTAACCGCTCGTCGAACTGGAGGGTTTCGGCGATGTCGCGGCGCACCTTGTATTCGCCGTCGAAGGTGCTGATCTGGACGTTGCCCTTGCTGCCGCCGACCCGGGCGCCATATTTCTCGGCGGACAACTCGACGAAAGCGCCGATGTCGCCCATGGCCTGGGTCTTGAACTCGGCCAGGCGCTTGGAGAGGCCGAGGGCGCGCTCGACGATCTCGCGCACCAGTGCGTCGCGCTCCAGATCGATCTCTTTGACCATCTCGACCGGGACCAGGCGGCCCTGGGCGTCGGTCATGTAGCCGGCGGGGGTCTGTTGTTGGGTGTTTTTCATGGTCTTTAACTCCTGATGAATAGTGTTTGAATTCAGCGTTTGCGGGGGATGGTAAGCATCCCGCCGAGGACCATCAGGGTGGCGTTCTGGGCGGCGCGTTCGGCGCGGATGCGGCGCTCTCTGCGGTGGGCGAACCAGGCTTTCAGGGCTTTCATGGCTGGACCTCCTTGCGTTGCAGGGTGGCGACGACCGGGCCGGGGGCGTCGGGCTTGAGTTCGGCGGGTTTGCGGCGCACCTGCATCAGGGTGATCAGGCCGATGCCGGCGCATCCGCCGAGCCAGAAGGCTAGAGCGTGGGTGAGGATGGTCTTCAACATGGGGCGCCTCCTTGGGTGGCTTGCTCGGCCCGGGTGCGGGCGGGGTTGACATCCCACCAGCCCGGCTGGATCTCGACCAGGGGTGGGGGGCTGAGCTGGCGGGTTCTGACCCAGCCCTGCATCCAACGGCGATGCAGTTTGCACAGCGGCCAGCCGTTGCGGGAGCGGCCGGGGACGTATTGGCCGCGGCAGCCGGCGACGGCGCAGTCGGTCCAGTTGGACTCGTAGAGGCGACTTTTGCGCGGCTGCGGGATGGTTTTGGCGGTTGCGGCGGCCGGCTGCGGGCGACGAGGCAGCGCCGGTGCCAGCAGGCGCCGACTGACCCGGTGCCCGCACAAGGTGCAGCGCACGGTCTGCAGCTGGACCCCGGCCTCCAGGGTTTCCACCAGGGGCTCCAGGTTGGCGCGGGAGGCGCGGCATTTGGGGCATTGGATGCTCATTTTTTTCCTCCTCGCTCGCAGATCGGGCAGGTTGCGGTGAGCAGCCGGGCGACGGGGTTGGTGAAACGGGGCAACTTGCGGCGCTCGTCGGCGCAGCGCCCGAGGCTGATTTCGCAGCCGAACACCGGGCAGAAAAACCGGGTGTTGCCGTAGACCTCCTCGATGCGGGTAAGCATGTTGGTCAGGTCGCCCTGGTATTTGCCGTTTTTGGCCTGGCTGATGGCGCTGGGGCTGTAGCCAATGGCCTTGGCGACCTTGGTGGCGCCGTGGGTCTCGATCATGGCCACGAACAGTTTCATCTGGTCAGTCTGCGTCATGGTCGCCTCCTTGGCTCCAGACCACCTTGCCGAGGTTGGGGTCGAAGACCTGTTTGACCCGTTGGATCATCGGCGGGCGAGGGCCGCTGTAGCGGCTACGCAAAAAGAGGTAGTTGCCACCCTTGCGCACCAGGTAGCCGGCCTGAGCCAGAAACTGGCAGTAGCTGGCGGCCTCGTTTTCGGCGACGCTGTGCTCTTCGGTGGTGGCGTGCACCACCAGGTCGCGCAGGGTGAATTGGCCCAGCACCCGCATGGCCCGCCACATCTGCTCGCGGCCGCGGCCCATGGTGACTTCTGAGCCGTCGCGGCGCAGCCGGGGTGCGACGGCGCCGGGGTCTTTGACCAGAATATAGCGGCCGCGCTCGCCCTCGATGCGCTCGATCAGGCCGGCGGCGAGCAGGGCCTTGAGGTAGTCCTCGACCTGGCCGGAGCTGCAGCGGGTCTCCATCCGCACCTCTTTGGGGCTGAAAGTCTTGAGAGCGCGGATGGCCTGCCAGATGGCTTCGCGGGTCTGCAGGGGGTTGCATTGGTCGACGGGTTTGCGGCTCACAGCTTCCTCCCCGCCGGGGCTTCGCCGGTGTAGAGGGGGCGGCTGCCCCATTCTCCCAGTCCGATCTGCTCCAGACCCTTGCCCCGGGCCACTTCAAAGATCTGCGCCAGGTTGACGCAGACGCGGCGGGCGCTGCCCTTGCTGAGTCCATGCAGGCGCAGCAGCAGGTCGTCGCCCACGCTGACGCCGGGGCAGTAGAGGCGCGAGAGGTGGGCGACGTCGGCGGCACTGATGGGCTGGGCGCCCTGCCAATCGAGGATGCGGCCGTGGAAGCGCTCCCAGCGCTTGAGCTTGCCGGGGAGTTGTTCCTCGCCGATCAGGGCAATAGCGGCGCCGGTTTCGTCGTGGAGGTCGCGCACGATATCGACGGCGGATTTCTGCACCAGATAGTCCATTTCGTCGATGATCAGCGGGCGGCCGCTGCCTTGCAGCTCGTCCACCACCTGGGCGTACATGGCGCCGATGGTGCGCTCAGGATGGATGCCCATCTCTTTGAGCAGGTCGGCCAGAAATGCCTTTTTGGTCATGGTGCTGCGGCATTCGATGTAGTAGGCGCCGAGCTTCTGGTAGGCGTAGGTGGCGCTGGTGCTCTTGCCCCAGCCGCTGGGGCCGTGAAAGCACACCATGCCGGGCAACCTAGGGTCGCGGTTCATGGCCCGTTCGATCAGGCGCATGAACAGGCTGACGTTGGTCAGCGGCGCGACGGTCTTGCTTCCGGTGTCGATTTGTGACATATTGAACTCCTCCTGTATAAGGCCCGGGTCATCGGGCGGGGAAGCCGCGCTGCAACGCGGCTTTTTCTATTTTTGGGCCAGGTAGAAGGCCCCGAAATCCTCTTCCATCTTCTGCATCGCCCGCCAGTCGGCACTCATCGAAAATCCCTTGAAAAACATGGCGTCTTCGGCGTAGAGCGTCTCGCCGGCGGCCTCGCGGGCCTCCAGGCGCTTCCAGCGGGCGTACTGCGCCTCGGGGGTGGAAATGTCGGCGGCGACCTTTGATTTGGCATCCTCGAAGGCGAGGGCGCTGGCGGCCTCGGCGCTGGCCCGAAGGCCCGCGCTGGTGTACTCGGTGGAGGGGCGGGGCAGGGCGATGAGCTTGCCGGCATCGAGGGCGGCCGCCGCGCGGATCTCGTTGACCACCTCGGCAATATTGAGTTTTTTGGCGTTGGCTTTGAGGGCGGCTTTGGCCGCCTGCATGGTCTTGGTCTGCAGGGCTTTGGCCTGGGCGGCGACTTCGGCGCGGTCCATGCCGGTGCGCTCGGGGCACTCGGCAACGCAGATGAATTCATTGAACTCGAGGCCGCCATAGACCTGGATGCGGCCCAGATCGACGGGGTCGTAGAGCACCCGCACGTCTTTGCCGACCTGCTCCCAGAGCTCGGCGGCGATGAAGTGGCCGTGGTCGAGCTTGATCCCCTTCTTCGATACGGTGCGCTTGCCGTTGTTGCCCGGTGCTTCGGCCAGCAGCAGGTCGAGAGCCTGCTCGTTGCGGATGCGCCGCTGGGGCTCGCGCCACTCGCTGACCATCTGATAAGGGGTCTTGCCGTCGAGCCCCTCATGCTGGCGGTGCATATAGATGTTGTTTATCCACTCGTCACAGAAGGCCTGGAAGTCGCCTGCGGTCATGTTGACGGCGATCACCTCATCCTTTTTGAACAGCCGCTCGGAAAACGCCTTGCGGGCTTCGATGCTCTTGCGCTCGGCGACGTTGTGGCCGACGAAGCCGGGCAGCAGTTCCACCAGGTCGTGGGAAAAGGTGCGGAAAAACCGCTCGATATGCGGCTTGTGCCAGGGGGAGAAGGGAGGGCAGAGCTTCTGCTCGATCTCCAGGGCTTCGAACACCCGCCGCATGTGGTGGGCGGTGTAGTCGCTGCCGTTGTCGGTTTTGGCGGTCAGATGCCAGGGCTCGGCGGGCAGGCCCCAGTCGAGCAGGGCTCGGCGCAGCAGGGCGGCCACGGCGGTGGCCTTGGCGCTGGGGGTGACCAGCATCTTGGGCCGGCGGCTGTAGACGTCGATCACGCCGCAGATCGAATGCCGCCCGTCGGTGAATAGCAGGTCGGCCGGGGTGCCGTCGAACTCCCAGAGCTGATTGAGCACCACCACGGCGGCGGAGGCGCTGCCGAAGGCGGTCATGAAGCCGTTTTTCCAGGCGTCGGGGTTGCTCACGGCGCTGTAAAGCTGGGCGTTTTGGGTCTTCCACCCCTCCATCCACACCCCCAGGCGCCCCTGGCTGGGCAGGCTGAGGTCGGCGCGGTTGCGGAAGCTGGCCCGCAAACCCTGGATCACCTGGGCCGGCTTGCAGTGGGGAAATTCGGTCAGCATCGCCTCGACAAACAGCTTGATCTCGGGCTGGGTGTCGATTTTATTGAGCCCCTTGGCGTTGCCGTAGTTGGCGCCCAGATGCCCTTGCTCTTTGAGTTTGCGCCGCCATTTAAAGAGGGTGGAGTCGTACACCTCGGGGATGCGCACCCGGATAGCCTCCATCCCCTGCCGGGCTCCGGCGTTGTAGAGGGCACAATAGGAGACCAACGAGGTGTTGACCGACTCACCGGAAAGCCGCCGGTAAGCCTGCCAGTCGGCCAGGATGGCGCTGCGGTCGAGGTTGCGCTGCTGCTCGCGCTCGGGCAGGGCTTGGGCGGCGGCCAGGGCCTCTTCGGCGCTCAAGCGTTGCTGCGCCCGGGCGGTTTTGAGTTCCAAGGCCAGCTTGCGGGCCTGATCGGCGGCCTCGGGGTCGGGCAATTGGCAATAGGGAGCTGCCGGGACGGAGGCGGCCAGGGCTTTGCGGGTGGCGTCCGGAAGGCTGGTGAGGGCGTATTCGGCACCACCACCTTTCCCAGAGCGTTTGCGGGAGGTCCAGCCTTCACGCTTGGCAAGTCGGATAATGCCACTTTCGGTCGTTGGCAGCCCGGGCAGCCCCATCAAGGCCAGCTCTCGGGCGGTAAACCACTCGCTCGTTTTTGTGCCGTCCTGTGCCATATCAATTCATCCTCGGTGGTGGTGGCTCGCCTGATTGCAGTTCAGTTCTCCATCTCTTTCAGAAATAGTTCCCGTTTGCGCCGCTCGCGGGTGATGCGCTGCTCATCCTCGCGAAGCTTTTGCACCTCGGCCCGCAGGGCATCGGGGCCGGGCAAACAGAACAGCCCGGCGGCGTCGGTGAGAATCTGCAGTGGTTCGCGGCTGCCGGTCACCACGCAGAAGGCGGGCAGGAACTCGGCCGGGGGGCGGTGCTGCTCTTTACTCTCGGCGGTCCAACTGTCGAGCATCGCCTTGGTTATTTCCTGCCCCACCAGGTGCGACATGCGCCCGGCGATCTCGAACCGACCCAGGCTGCAGGCGCGGATGGCGTTGGACATCGAGTGGGAGAGGCGCGGCTGCACGTTGTGAGAACCTTCGCTGGAGGGCGTTTCCCGCAGCTCGCTGGAGCGCTGCAGCAGATCGAGCAGGCTCATTTGCCTGGGGTCTTCGCTGCCGAATCTTGACGGCCTTTTAGTCATTGCTGGCCCGCCGTTTGTTGGGTATGCTATCGGCGTTATCCAACAAAAACCGCTGCCGCAGCCGCTCGCGCTCCTGGATGGTGTGCTGCTCGATCTCGATTTCGATCAACCCGGTCAGCCCGCGCTTGGCGCCCCGTCCGAAGATCGCCGACCTTGGCACCCCCAGGTGAGCGGCGATGGCGTCCATGACGTGCGGCGCAGGCCGCAGCCCCTGGATGCATTTCTGCACGCTGTGATAGTTGAGCCCTGTGGCCCGGGCAATTTCGACGGCGCGTATGCCGCGCAGGGCCAGAAGTTTTTGCAGATCATTCATACGTTCACCATGGGAGGAAGATTTTCATGAAAGAAGAAACCAAAATCGAGTTGATGAAGATTGTAGCCCAGTTGACGTCCGACGTTGTTGCCCACAAAACCCAGGGAGTGACCGCCGGCAAATCCACCGGAATAAACACCGATATCAAGGCTGTGTTTGCCGACTGCTTAGGCGGGGTCAAGGCCCAGTTTGACCAGTTGGGTCAATAGCTCCCGCGCTTGGGGGCGCAGTCGGAAATAACCCTTGCGGCAGCATCGACGCCAAGCATGATTTGCATGGCCAACAGCAATGCGTCCGAGACGACCAGGCTGCTGGTGTCTTCAACCTTGGCACTGACCAGTTCGCAGATCTCAACAGCTAAATCGAGGGCTTTCATCGGGTCTCCTTTTTTTATCCGCTCAGCCTATTTTGCCGCCGCAATTCGGCAACCATGGGTAAAAGATACATGCACAAAAAACGCACGTCAACCAAAAAAAACGCGGTCAGAGTTTATTTTTTAAAATTCTGCGCGAAAATCACAAATAACAACGCAACATTAAACCCTTATAGAACTCTGACCGCCGAAACACTTTGGTCAGAGTTCGGTCAGACTTAAACCTATGAACTCTGACGCATTTAAAGATCGCCTTGCAATCGCACTCAAGGGGGAATCAAACCGGGAGTTTGCCTCCAGGTGCGGATTATCTGAAGGGACCATTCGTCGTTATTTACGCGGGGAAGCATTCCCACCATTAAATACACTGGAAGAAATGGCCAAGGCAGGGAGGGTAAGCATGGCCTGGCTTGCAACAGGTGAGGGGGCAATGTTGGCAGATCCTCGAGGACACAGCCACTCTGGAGAAGAAAACCTTACCTGGGGGAATTTAGCGGAAGGTGTTGTTTTATCCGGTGAGTATGCTCTGGTGCCTCGATATGATGTCGAGGTGAGCGCCGGCCACGGCTCTTTTTTGGAGAATGACGAAAAGCCTTATGAATCTATGGCGTTTCGCCGCCAGTGGGTCAAGCGCATGGGGTTGATCGTCGACAAGTTGGCTGTCGTGACCGCCCGCGGCGACAGCATGGAGCCGACGGTGGCCGATGGCGACGTGCTCCTGGTCGACTTAAGCCAAAAGGGGATCATTGACGGTGCGATCCATGTGCTGCGCAACAATGGCGACGTGCTGGTTAAGCGGCTGCAGCGCGGCTTCGGTGACCAGGTGATTGTGAGCAGCGATAATAAGACATATAGGGAACTGGAGACGACGGTGGATGTGTTGAATGTTGTTGGGCGGGTTGTTTGGCGTGGGGGCAGGATGTAACAACTAAAAAGGAGATTGTATGAAAACAAGATTTGCTGTGCTTGCTGTTTTACTGATGAGTTTTTTCGTGTCCGGCTGTATGCCAAGTTTTAGGTATGTAACAAAATCTGAGCCGGAAATTCAGAAAACAGAAAAGGAAACGTATTCTGTAAATATTTCTCCAGACATTGAGCATGGGTTGTGTCGATCTTTTACTTTAAAAATAGAAAATAAATCAAAAAAAGATATCCAGGTCGACTGGAATAAAACCCTGTATGTTTATAATGGGGAAACACGTGGTGGATTCATGTATGAGGGTATTATTTATTCGGAAAGAAACAATCAAAGGACTCCGGATTTTGTTTTAGCAGAAAGCTCCTTCCAGAAAAAAATCTGGCCTAATATTTTAGTAACTCGTCCCGTTTCTTCATATATAGGCTGGGGACATGAAGCAATGACATTTGGCGAGCACGGGGTGTTTTTGACCATGACAATTGACGGTCAGGAAATCCATGAAAAAATGGCAGTAAAACTCAAAGTCGAGACTGTTCCTATCCAATAAGACCGCCTCGAATTTGGTGCCAAACCATGCGAACAAAACGGCGGGCAGGCTTGCTGAGGTGCCAAACTCCCCGAAAACAAGCCCGCCCGCCGAATCTTTTCAATTCACGTTCAATCCCGCATAAACACTGACTTCCCACCGCCGCCCGCCCGATCCCGCTCAATCCCGTTAATTCCATACCATCCGGTGGGTCACAATTGTTCTGGCCTGGGGACCCGGCTCTACTTCGATGCCGAGCAGGTGGTCCCCAACCCGGCCCTTTCCTTGCGCGAGGGGGCGATCGTCCCTTGGGAAACCCGCACCGGCGCCTACTACC
>Ga0114983_1000099_pt1 | contig 32113 bp, 28 predicted proteins | sample Shrwel_input2_RT_FD_87182 | JGI IMG/M metagenome (GOLD analysis project Ga0114983, IMG submission 87182) | Subsurface microbial communities from deep shales in Ohio, USA - Utica-3 well 1 S input2 RT | ecosystem: Environmental > Aquatic > Deep subsurface > Shale gas/oil reservoir > Produced... | reverse complement strand
TTCGCGACCCCGCCGCGCATCACGGCAGGCGTGATGCGCAGGCGAGGCACGGAGAAAGAGAGCGCCGCCCGAAGGCGGCGCTGAGTCTTACATGGCCAGCCAGGCGTCGAAGCGGCGGCTCAGCTCGTCGATGTTGTCGGCCCAGAACTCGTCATTCTTGGGAATGGCGGTAGCGAAGTTAGGCGGGAAGGTCGGCATTTGCGGGGTCATCGCGATGCCGGTCTCGGCATGGGTGGAGACCATGTTCGAGGACGACTTGCGAGCCGGGCCGTAGGAGATATAGCGAGCCTGGTCGGCGAGTCGCTGGGTGTCGGTGGCGAAGGCCAGGTAATCCTTGACCTTGTCGAGCTTGCCGGCCGGCACCACCCAGCCGTCGAGCTCGAAGACCTGGGCGTCCCAGATGATCTCGAAGGGCTGGCCCTCGCTGAGCATGGCGTTGAAGATTCGCCCGTTGTAGGCCGAGCCGAAGGCGACTTCCTGGTCGGCCAGCAGCTGGGGCGGCTGGGCACCCTCCTGCCACCAGATCACCTGATCCTTGATGGTATCGAGCTTGGCGAAGGCGCGCTGCACGCCCTCCTCAGTGGAGAGCACGTCATAGACGTCCTCCGGCGCCACGCCATCGGCGACCAGCGCCCACTCGAGATTGTTGATCGGCTTGCGCATCAGGGTGCGCTTGCCCGGGAAGTTCTCCAGATCGAAGACGTCGGCAATGGTGCTCGGCTGCTTGTCTTCGGGGAACATCTCGGTGTTGAAGGCGACGATGTTGGAATAGACGATCGAGGGCACGAAGCACTCATCCAGCGAGCCCTTGAGGAAGTCCTCAGTGGGCGGCGTGCCGTCTGGCGCATCCGCCAGCAGGGCGTCATGATCCAGGGGCTCGATCAGGCCCTCGGCGCAGGCGATCAGGGCATCGGCGGGCAGCATGTCGACCAGGTCCCAGGTCACATTGCCGGCCTGGGACTGGGCACGCAGCCCGGCCAGGGCGTTGCCGCTGCGGTCGATGTTGACGATCTCGTCGCCGGTCTTCTCCATCCAGGGCTCGTGGTAGGCCTTCTGCTGGCTCTCGCTGTAGGCCCCGCCCCAGGAGACGATATTGAGGGTTTCGGCCTGGGCGCTGACCGCCGCGGCCAGGGCGCTGAGGCCGACCAGGGCCAACGAGGCACGCTTGATGTGCACCGAACGACGACCTGCCACCTGCTTCATGACGTTGTACATGACATTCTCCATTTATTGTTGTGCTTGGTTTTACCGTACGTCTTTTGCTGTCTTTCGTTTTGCCGTACTGGGTTTTGCCGTACTGACTCTTTCCCTGCTTAGCGGTTGAGATATTGACGATGATGCCGCGCTGCCACGCCTCGCGTGATCCACGGCGCCCCTGCGAGGGGATAGGTCTCCCCAGGACCCTGCTTACGCATCCAGTGCGCGACAGTCGACGCTGCACCAGCCGACCTGGATGTCCTGACCCGGCCGCAGGCTTTCAAAGCCGGCGGCATTGGGCGTTTTGAGGATGAATTCGTCGCTGCCGCACACCGACAGGCGGGTGCGCAGGTGATCGCCCAGGTAGATCACTTCCTGAACGCGAGCGCTGAAGACGTTATCGAAGCGCTCGGCGTCACCCTCGCGGAGGATCGAGACCCGCTCCGGGCGCAGCGACAGCGTCGTGCGCGACCCGGGGCCCTCGACGGCCACCGGCTTGGCGGTCACCGTCTCGCCGCTGTCCAGGCGCACCGTGCATGTCTCGCCCTGCTGCGCGGCCACCTCGCCGACTAGGCGGTTGTTCTCGCCGATGAAGTAGGCCACGAAGGCATTCTCGGGGGCCTCGTAGAGGGTCTCGGGACTCGCCAGCTGCTGCACCACGCCATCGTTGAAGACCGCGATGCGATCCGACATGGTCAGCGCCTCGGTCTGGTCGTGGGTCACATAGATCATGGTCACGCCCAGGTCGGCGTGGATGCGCTTGATCTCGTACTGCATTTCCTCGCGCAGGTTCTTGTCCAGCGCGCCCAGCGGCTCGTCCATCAGCACCAGCTCGGGTTCGAAGACCAACGCCCGCGCCAGCGCCACCCGCTGCTGCTGGCCACCAGAGAGCTGGGCGGGGCGACGGTCGCCGAAGTCGCCCAGGTGCACCATGTCCAGCGCCCGCTTGACCTTCTGGTTGATCTCATCCTTGGACAGGTCCCGCACCTCGAGGGGAAAGGCCAGGTTCTCGGCCACGCTCATGTGCGGAAAGAGCGCGTAGTTCTGGAACACCATGCCGATGCCGCGCTTGTGGGGCGGCAGACCGTTGATCGGCGTGCCCTTGAGCAGAATATCGCCGTGGGTGGGTGTCTCGAAGCCGGCCATCATCATCAGGCAGGTGGTCTTGCCCGACCCTGACGGCCCCAGCAGGGTCACGAACTCCCCCTGGCGGATATCGAGGTTGAACCCCTTGACGACCAGACTCTCGCCGTCATAGCTCTTCTGGACATCGATAAAGCGGGCAAATAGCGATTCTTCATCGGCTTCGGCCGGGGCACTGGGCGCTGCTGCGAGGGTCTGGGTCATGCCGGGTTCCTATGCGTCGCCGTTATTGTGATTGTTCGGGCACGGCTGCGGAATGCGGCCTCCAGCGAGGATGGGCCTCATTCTTTTCCACAGCTCACATCGACACTAGAGCGGATATCTATCGCAAGACAAGCACGGGGTGGGACAACCAGCGTTGAATGGCGCTGGTGTCGGCCGGTGTGGTTTCTGATAGCTGCGGCGATTTCCGTGTCGTCAGATCAGCGGGTCGAATACCGCCAGAGGCCCCTCACCAGCGGCGTGGTTGACCCGATACACCTGGTTGATCTAAGCCTGCCCGGATGAGCTCGGAAGGCCTCGCTGCCCGCAAGAAACTTGGTGGCAACCGGCTAACTGTGCTGACGACAGCGATGCCTACTGAGGGCCATACTGACGCCATTGATGCGAATCCCGCCGATATCGGACGGGCAAGGAGGCGTGCCCATGGACGAGGTCACCCGCCAGTTTCTGACCAGCCATCATCTGGCCATCCGGCTCGCCGTGGCGCTGCTGCTGGGTGCACTGATCGGCCTGGAACGAGGCTGGGAAGCCCGAGGCGAGGCCGCCGGCCAGCGCATCGCCGGCATTCGCACCTTCGCACTAGTGGGCCTGCTCGGGGGCATCGCCGCCCTGCTTGCCGAACGCATCACGGTCTGGGCCTTTCCAGCGATCTTCCTCGGCGTGGTAGTGACTAGCCTGATTGCCTATCAGGCCCGGCTTCGCGAGGTGCCCGACTACAGCATCACCAGCATGGTCGGTATGCTGCTGACCTTCTGCTACGGCGCTATCGCCGTGGCTGTCGACCCGACCCTTGCCGCCGCAGCGGCGGTGATCACCACGCTGATTCTCGACAACAAGCACGAGATCCACGGCCTGCTCAATAAACTGCAGCGCCATGAGCTGGATGCGGGCTTCAAACTATTGCTGATCTCGGTGGTGATCCTGCCCCTGCTGCCCAACCAGAATCTGGGCCCGGGCGGGGCCCTCAACCCCACCACCATCTGGTGGCTGGTGGTGATGATCGCGGCGATCTCCTTCGTCGGCTATTTCGCCATGCGCCTGGGCGGCACCCGCCGTGGCATCCTCTTCACCAGCCTGTTCGCCGGACTGAGTTCCTCCACCGCCCTGACCCTGCATTTCGCGCGCCTGTCGCGGCGCTCGGAAGGGCTCGGCCCGCTGCTGGCCGCCGGCATCCTGATCGCCTGCGGCACCATGTTCCCGCGCATTCTGCTCTACTGCCTGGTGATCAATCCGGCCCTGCTGGGCCCCTTGATCGTGCCGGTCGCGGTGATGGCGGCGCTACTGTGGCTGCCGGCGCTCTGGCTATGGCACAACCACCATGACGGCGCAGCGCTGGAGGAACCAACGCCCACTCAGAACCCGCTGGAGCTCAAATCGGCGCTCTTGTTCGGCGCGCTGCTGACAGCGGTAATGCTGCTCGGCGAGTGGCTGCGCGAGTGGCTCGGCGATGCCGGGATCTACCTGCTGTCGGCGGTCTCGGGCATTGCCGACGTGGATGCCATCACGCTGTCGCTGACGCGCATGGCCGAACACAGCCTGGCACTGCCCACCGCCGTGCTCGGCATCGTGTTGGCGGCGTCGGTCAACAATCTGGTCAAGGCGGGACTGGCGAGCGTCATCGGCAGCCGGCAACTGGGCTGGCGAGTGGCAGGGCCGATGATCGTGTCACTGATGGCGGGGCTGGCGGTGGCCTGGCTTATCTAGGCCACCGACCAACCGCCTGGGGCGCTGCAAGGAAAAGGAAGTCAAGCGGGCGAGCCGCATGAGAGGGAACAGAAGCCCAAGGGCTGGGCTCAGCGGTCCTCTTCGTCATCGGCGGCGACACGATCCCGGCGGTCGCTTTCTTCCTCGATGACGTCATCGATGACCGCCATGAGATCATCGACATCGACCTCGTGGGTGTCGTGGGCGAAGCAGCCGGTCAACTGACTGTCGGGAGTGAGTTCGCCGGCCTCGAAGCGGGCCCAGATCTCATGGCCGTACTCGGTTTCCAGCAGCGACGGGGCGAAACGGCCGAAATAGGCGCGCATGCGATCCACATCCCGGCGCAGCATCATCGCCGCACTATTGTTGCCCGCAGCATCCACCGCCTGAGGCAGGTCGATGATCACCGGCCCCGCGGCGTCGAGCAGGACGTTGAACTCCGACAGGTCGCCGTGCACCAGGCCAGCACACAGCATGCGCACGACCTCGCGGATTACCTGATCATGGTAGTCCAGCGCCTCGGCCTCGCTCAGCTCGCAGTCGTCCAGGCGGGGAGCGGCCTCGCCTTCGGCGTCGGCGACCAGCTCCATCAGCAGTACGCCATCGATGAAGCCATGCGGCTCAGGTACGCGCACACCGGCCGACGCCAAGCGGTAGAGGGCATCGACCTCGGCATTCAGCCAGGCGGATTCCTGCTCCTGCTGGCCGTAACGGGTCTTCTTCGCCATCGCCCGGGCTCGGCGACTGTTTCGCACCTTGCGGCCTTCCTGATATTGCACCGCCTGCTTGAAGCTGCGCTGGCTGGCTTCCTTGAAGACCTTGGCACAGCGCAGGGTGTCGCCGCAGCGCACCACATAGACATTGGCTTCCTTGCCGCTCATCAGCTGGCCTTCCACGGCGTCAATCATGCCGTCGTCGACGAGCGGTTGCAGTCTCTTGGGTATCTTCATAACGCCTTCACGGGCCCTGCCTTGCCGGTTGCGCGCCCATCAGTCAGGCGCTGTATGCATCATCGCATGTTCACAGGGGGAGAGGGTAAACCACCGCAGGCAAAATTTGGCCAGCGTCATGGCTATCGCTGCCCTCTCATCGACTCACCGCCGTTTTCATTCCAGCATGAAAACGCCCGCCCGCGGCGAAGCCGGGGCGGGCGCAGGGTTAACACCAGGCGGATCAGGCCGCTTGAGCATCCTTGAGGCTGGCCATGTCGATGACGAAGCGATACTTCACGTCGCCCTTCTGCATGCGCTCGAAGGCCTCATTGATGTTCTTGATATCGAGCATCTCGATATCGCAGGTGATGTCATGCTCGGCACAGAAATCCAACACTTCCTGGGTTTCCGCCAGGCCGCCGATCAGCGAGCCGGCCAGCACGCGGCGCTTCATCACCAGGTTGCCGCCCACCAGCGCCGGATCCACTTCCTGGATCAGGCCGACCAGGATGTGAGTCCCGTCGTACTTGAGCGTCGCGAGGTATGGGTTGAGGTCGTGGGGAACCGGCACGGTGTCGAGCAGGAAGTCGAAATGCTCGGCCGCGGCCGCCATCTGCTCATCGTCGGTGGAGACGATGACATGATCGGCGCCCTGCTTCTTGGCCTCAGCGACCTTGGATTCCGAGCGGGTGAATAGCGTGACTTCACAGCCCAGCGCCTTGGCAAACTTGACGCCCATGTGACCCAGGCCGCCCATGCCGATAATGCCGACCCGGTCGCCGGCCTTGACGCCATAGTGGCGCAGCGGCGAATAGGTGGTGATGCCGGCACACAGCATCGGAGCCGCCACGGCCGGATCGAGCTTATCGGGAATCGAGACCACGAAGCGCTCGCTGACGACCACGGAATCGGAATAGCCGCCCTGGGTCATGGTGCCGTCGTGGCGATCCGGGCTGCCATAGGTCATGGTCATGCCTTCCAGGCAGTACTGTTCCAGGTCGTCCTTGCAGGCACTGCAGTGGCGGCAGGAATCCACCATGCAGCCTACACCGACCACATCGCCGACCTTATATTTAGTGACATCGCTACCCACTGCGGTAACGCGGCCGACGATCTCGTGGCCCGGCACCAGCGGATACTGGCTCATGCCCCAATCGTTGCGGGCGAAGTGCAGGTCAGAGTGACAGACACCGCAGTAGTCGATCTCGATGGACACGTCGTCCTGGCGCGGTGTGCGACGCTCGAAGCTGAACGGTGCGAGGTCCGACTCGGCCGAATGGGCGGCATAAGCGTTGGCTTGATGGCTCATGGGTTGCGTGTCCTCCTGAGAGAGTTGGGCTCATGCAAATGATGAGGGAGCGCCATTGTGGTCCTGTGACCGCATCAATGCGACAAACGATCCTGCGCCATTTTTGCCTATTCCTACAAATCACGATGCCCAGCAGTGCGATTTATCGCCAAAAACGACCTTTTCCTTCATTTCCCTGATATCTCGCCCCGACAGGACGTCGCCCGTGCTCCTTTCGTCCCGACTGGTATCGCTGACCCCGCCGCTGAAAACCGGCGCGGATCCAGGAGACCTGGTGCCGGCAGACTCGGCATTGATCGGCGTCATGGTGCGATAGCCAAGCGTGGCGAGGCTGGACAGCAGTTCCAGTGCCAGCGCGGCGAAGACGGCAGAGGATCAGACAAGGGGAGTGACGTGCAGAAAAAGACGGGCACCGGAGCAAGGTGCCAAAACAGCGAGCCGGAACCATGGGAGCAATTGATGGAGGTCAAGACGGATAACAGAAAGTGCCTCCCGCCACCGGAATAAACGCCATCAGGCGGGAACGGCCCTGCCGGAAGGAGAGCCGTTCTTCTATAGTGCAGGGACGGGGGTCGCATCACGCCATGCCCGCGAGCCTCATGCCACCCGACGAGGGAGCCCGACTTAAGACCATGTGCCTGGCGATACCCATGCAGATCACCCGCCTCGACGGCGACACGGCGCGAGCGGCCTCTCGCGGCATCGAGCGCGACATCGACCTGATGCTGGTCCAGGACCAGGCCCTCGCCGAGGCGCTGCGCCTCACCGAGGACTATGACCCCGCAGCCGAGCCCCGTGTCGAGGTGCCGACCCGGGCCGGCGTCGGCTTCGGCTGTACCGAGGCCCCCCGCGGCATCCTCTGGCATCGCTACGCTCTCGACGGTGAGGCCCGAGTCGTGGAGGCCCGGATCGTCCCGCCGACCAGCCAGAACCAGGCGCGGATGGAGGAGGACCTCGTGGCCAGCCTCACGCGGTTCGGCCTGGCGCGCGACGACGACGCCCTGCGGCTGCACGGCGAGATGGTGATCCGCAACTACGACCCCTGCATCTCCTGCGCCACCCACTTCCTGGACTTTCATGTCTTGCGAAAATAAGCCACAAGGGAATCAGACACACGAGACAGGACCACGCCCGACCGGACCCTGCCCGGCCCGGCAGGAGGGGGACGACGGCCGGCCGGCGGGCCATTCTTACCTCTTCGGGCTCGGCTCGCCCCATGGCGGCGACCGGCTCGGCTGGCTCGCCGCCGACGGCCTGCGCGACGCGTTGAGCGACCGCGATGATGTCAGCGTCGACTGCCTCGCCCAGCCCGTCGACATCTTCCTCCATGCGGTGACGGCGAGCGACCGCCTGCTGCTGGTCGATGCCATGCGCGGCCAGGGCTCGCCCGGCACCCTAAGGGTCTTCGCGCCGGGGGAACTCCCCGAGACCGCCGAGTCGCTGTCTTCTCATGGCCTCGACCTGGCGGGCACCCTGGCGCTGGTCGAGGCCCTGGGGGTATTTCAGGGCGGCATCCGGATCATCGGCATCGAGATGCCGGCGGGCGCCGCTCCCGCCGCGACTCGACGCCGCCCAGGCCCGGCGACTCCACGAGGCGGTACTGGACTGGCTCGACGCCGGCTAGGCACCCCGGCCCTCGTCCTCGCGTCGCGTGAGCGGCAGTGGCCCGTGCTCCTTGACGGTCTGGATCGCGAAGTTGCTGCGGATGTCGCTGACGCCCGGCAGGCGCAGCAGGGTCCCGGTCAGGAAGCGCTCGTAGGCCGCCAGGTTCGCCACCACCACCTGCAGCAGGAAGTCCGACTCCCCCGACACCAGGTGGGCGGAGACCACCTCCGGCAGGGCGACGACCGCCTCGCGAAAGGCGTTGGCCTCGGCCTCGTGGTGGCGCTCCACCTTGACGCCGACGAAAACGGTCAGGCCGAGACCCACGCCCCCGCGGTCCAGTTCGGCGTGGTAGCCGGAGATCAGTCCCGCCGCCTCCAGCTGGCGCACCCGACGCAGGCAGGGCGAGGGCGAGAGGTTCACCTCCTCGGCCAGCTGCACGTTGCTCAGCCGAGCGTCGCGCTGCAGCGCCGCCAGGATGCGCCGATCGATGGCATCCAACCGATACATTGGCATGAAACGTCACCTAACTCTTTTCCATTGGCATCTTGTGCCAACGTTATCCGATTTTCCGGTCGCTTTCGCAAGGACCTGCCGGCGCCCCCGGCGCTAGACTGGCACGGTGCTGACAGAGAGTGTCACGTACTAGGCATGTCGCTAAAAGTCGTGTCGCAACAGAAGGAGGCGAGTCCATGGAGCTGTGGCTGTTCATCGGTGCCCTGGCGGCGATCTACCTGCTGCCCGGCCCCGACATGATCCTGGTGCTGCAGACCGGCAGCCTGCAGGGGCACGTCCGGGCGCTGGCCACCGCGGCGGGGCTGGCCGTGGCGCGGGGCCTGCACGTGGCCCTGGCGGCCCTGGGGCTGGCCACGCTCTTCACCACCGCGCCCTGGACCTTCGATGCAGTGCGCTACGCAGGCGGGGCCTACCTGGCCTGGCTCGGCCTACAGCTGTTTCGCTCCCCCGCCGTCACCCCGGACCTCGAGAGCGGCCGACCGGATGTGCCCGCCGCCGGTCTCCGGCGCGCCTGGCGCCGAGGCCTCCTGACCAACCTGCTCAACCCCAAGTCGCTGCTGTTCTGCTCGGTGCTGCTGCCCCAGTTCGTGCACCCCGGCGAGGGCGCCGTGCTGCTGCAGTTCGCCCTGCTGGGTGGCCTGCTGGTGAGCGTCGGCCTGCTGTTCGATGCCGGTTACGCCACTCTGGGGGCCGCCCTGCAGCGCTGGTTTTCCGGCAGTCCCCTGAGGGCGCGTCTCCAGCGCTGGACCTTCGGCTCCCTGCTGATCGGCTTCGCCCTGCGCCTGGCCGCCTGAAAGCCCGGCGGCCTGTCCTGAGACAAGCGCCGCGTCTGCCGTCCGCTTGAGCCCCCACATGGTGTGCCATAGTGGATGAATGGACACCGACGAGAGGAGAGCCCGATGCAGCAACGTGAGGTCGATATCGCCATCATCGGCGCCGGCAGTGCCGGCCTGAGTGCCTGGCACGCCGCCCGCAAGCACAGCGACAGCGTGCTGCTGATCGAGGGCGGGGCCTATGGCACCACCTGTGCTCGGGTCGGCTGCATGCCCTCCAAGCTGCTGATCGCCGCCGCCGAGTCCGCCCACCATGCTCGGGATGCCGGGGGCTTCGGGGTGCGGGTCGGCCCGGTCGAGGTGGACGGCCGGGCCGTCATGGAGCGCGTCCAGCACGAGCGCGATGGCTTCGTGGGGCGGGTAATGAAAACGGTGGAGCGCATCGGCGAGGAGAACCGCCTGGAGGGCCATGCGCGCTTCGACGACCCGCACACCCTGATCGTCGGTGAGCATACCCGCGTGACGGCCCGTACCATCGTCATCGCCACCGGCTCGCGCGGTACCTGGCCGGGGCTCTTCGAGGCGGCCGGCGACCGGCTGGTCATCAACGACGATGTGTTCGAGTGGGACGACCTGCCCGAGTCGGTGGCCGTGTTCGGCCCGGGGGTGATCGGTCTGGAGCTTGGCCAGGCGCTGCACCGGCTGGGCGTGCGACTGCGGGTCTTCGGCGTGGGCGGCGCCCTGGGGCCCTTCCAGGACGAGGCCGTGAGGGATTACGCCGACCGCACCTTCAACGAGGAGTTCTACGTCGACCCCGATGCCAAGGTGGAGTGCATCGAACGCGACGGCGACGCCGTGGTGATCACCTTCCTAGAGCGCGACACCGGAGAGCGCCTCACCGAGCGCTTCGACTACCTGCTCGCCGCCACCGGCCGGCGCCCCAACGTCGACCGGCTCGACCTGGAGAAGGCCGGCCTGGCCGTCGATGACAAGGGCGTGCCCCACTACAACCGCTTCACCCTGCAGTGCCTCAATGCCGATGAGAGCCCCGGCCACATCTTCATCGCCGGTGACGCCAACCAGGAGCTGCCGCTGCTGCACGTGGCCAATACCGAGGGGCGCATCGCCGGCGACAACGCCGGGCGCTATCCGGAACTGCGCGCCGGCACCCGCAACGCACCCCTGGCCGTGGTCTTCACCGACCCACAGATGGCCACCGTCGGCACCAGCCGTGCCAAGTTGGAAAGCCAGTATGGCGGCTGCGACTGCATCGCCACCGGCCAGGCCAGCTTCGAGGACCAGGGGCGAGCCATAGTGATTCGCCAGAATCGCGGCCTGATGCGCCTCTACGCCGAGCACGGCTCGGGCCAGTTCCTGGGCGCCGAGCTGTTCGGCCCGCGGGTGGAGCACATGGCGCACCTGCTGGCCTGGATGCTGGAGCAGAAGCTGAGCGTGAGTCGCATCCTGGAGATGCCCTTCTACCACCCGGTGCTCGAAGAAGGCCTGCGCAGCGCCCTGCACGACCTCAACGCCAGCCTGCGGCAGGGCCCGGCCATCACCGAGCGCTGCATGGAGTGCGGGCCTGGAGACTGAGCATGACGACACGGCTCATCACTCCCCTGCTCAGGACTGGATTGTTCGCCACCGCCCTGCTGGCGGCGGCTCCGGTCGCGGCAGCCTCCGGCGACACCCCGGCGCCCCGTCCGACCATCGGCCTGGCGCTGGGCTCGGGCGGGGCCAACGGCCTGGCGCACATCGCCATTCTCCAGGTCTTCGACGATCTCGGGATCGTGCCCGACCGCATCGTTGGGACCAGCATCGGCGCGGTGATCGGTGGTCTCTATGCCGCCGGATTCTCGGCCAAGGAGATCCGGGACATCTTCGACGACGTGGCCGGCTCGCCGCTGGATGCCCTCTCGGGACTGGCCAAATCGGAGGTGGAACTGACGGAACTCATGCCGTTCGGCCGCGACGATGCCGGGCTGCTCGACTCGGCCGGCTTCCTGCGCTTCCTGGCCGGCCATACCGAGGCTCGCACCTTCGACGAGTTGCGCATCCCGCTCAGGATAGTGGCCACCGACTACTGGACGGGAGACAGCGTGACCCTCGACGAGGGACCGCTTTTCCCGGCCATCGAGGCCAGCATGGCGGTGCCGGGGCTGTTCCTGCCCGTCCACCGTGGCGAGCAGCTGCTGATCGATGGCGGCACCTCCAATCCCCTGCCCTTCGACCTGCTCCGTGACGAGGTCGACCTGATCATCGCCGTGGACGTCTCGGGCAGCCCACAGCTGGACGATGGAGAGGAGATCGGCCTGACCGATATGCTGTTCAACAGCTTTAAGATCATGCAGCAGGCGATCATCCGACAGTCGCTGCGCCACCGGCCACCCGACCTCTACCTGCATCCGGAGGCCCGGGGTGTGCGCCTGCTGCACTTCAATCGTATCGACGAGATCCTGCGCCAGGCCGAGCCCGCCGCCAAGGAGCTCCGCGACCGGCTCGAGGGCTGGCGGGCAGCGCCGAGCGGGAATTAACCTCTCGCAAATGCCCCTATCGCAAATACCCCTCCGGCAGAGGAGCGCACCATGAGCCATTCTCTTCCTCCCCTGTCCCGCCGCAGGCGGCCGGGCGGCCTGCTGGCCACGGCCTGGGCCTTCCTGTGGCGGCGCTAGATCCCCATCCACTGGGGCATCGCTCATATCGCTGCGCGGTTCAATGCGACAGTCGAACCTGGGCCATTTTTGCCTATTCCTGCAGAGGATGATGCCCAGCAGTGCGGTTTCTCGCCAAAAACGGCATGATTCAGTCATCATGTGGCCATCTAGCCAGCGCTCCGGCCGCACCTTACCGACTCCTCACCTCTGACTCACCACCACCGACAGGACACAGCCCATGCCGCTTTCTTCCCGCCTGATGGCGCTGATCGAGCCGCTGATCGACCGCGATGGGTTCACCCCAAGCACGGTGCCTTCGGTCTCGCTGATGGCCTGCCACCACCAGGTGCCGCGGACCCCGCTGATGTACGAACCCAGCCTGGTAATCGTCGTCCAGGGCCGCAAGATCGGCTATCTCGGTGACCGCGAGATCCACTACGATCCGGGCCAGTATCTGGTGCAGACCCTGCCGCTGCCCTTCGAGTGCGAGACCTTCGCCACGCCAGACTCCCCGCTGCTCGGCCTTTCCGTGCGGATCGACCCAGCGATGCTCAGCGAACTGGTGCTCGAGACAGGGCTTGAAACAGGGCCCGACACCGGAGGCGACGCGACATCGCACTCAAACGAACCGCTGCCGATGGCGTCGGTGGCGATGACCGCCAGCATGCAGGAAGCGGTCGTGCGGCTGCTGCGCGCCCTGAACGACCCGCTGGATGCACGCGTGATGGGCGAGGCCCGGGTGAGAGAAGTGATCTTCGAGGCCTTGAAGGGCGAACAGGGCGCGGCGCTGCGTGCTCTGGTGAATCATCAGGGCCACTATTCTCAGATCATCCAGGCACTGGCCCAGATGCATGCCGACGTCACCCATAACGCCTCGGTCGAGGTGCTGGCTCGGGATGCCCACATGAGCGTCTCGTCGTTCCATCAGCACTTCAAGCAGGTGACCCGCGCCACGCCGCTGCAATACCTGAAGCGACTGCGCCTGATCAAGGCGCGCCAGCTGCTGAGCCATGACGACCTAAACGTCAACCAGACCGCCGATGCGGTGGGCTATCGCAGCGTTGCCCAGTTCAGCCGCGACTACAAGCGCACCTTCGGCGCCAGCCCCCTGCAGGATCGTCGCCAGAACCGCAGCCTGTCCGATGCCGACGCCAGCTGATCGCTCACGGCGGCAGGCGCCTGCCCTATCCACCAACCCTATCCACCAACCATATCCACCAACCCTATCCACCGGCCCTATCCTGGCCCGACCTGAGGTGACCGGACCTAAGTTGATCCCAGTCAGGGTGACCGCTGAGCGCATCGACTAGGCTAAGGCCTGGTGACTATTTCTGCCGTCCCAGGCTAATGCCAACAAGTGAGCGCCGACGTGTCGATTCGCAATCTGGATGCCCTGTTCACCCCCTCTTCCATCGCACTGATCGGCGCCAGCAACCGCCCGGACTCGGTAGGTGCGGTGCTGGCCAAGAATCTCTACGAGGGCGGCTTCGCCGGGCCGGTGATGACCGTCAACCCGCATGAGACCGCGATCCGCTCGACACTCAACTACCGCTCGGTGGCCGAGCTGCCGATCGCCCCGGACCTCGCCGTGATCTGCACCCCGCCGAACACGGTGGTGGAGCTGGTCAGTGAGCTTGGCGAGCGAGGCTGTCGCGCCGCGGTGGTGATCACGGCAGGCTTCGGTGAAGGTAACCATGCAGAGGGGCAGGCGCTCAAACAGGCGGTGCTGGATGCCGCTCGGCCTCACCAGATGCGCATCATCGGCCCCAACTGCCTGGGGATCATGGCGCCCCATGCCGGCATCAATGCGAGCTTCGCCCATGTCGCACCGACCCCCGGAAATCTGGCCTTCGTCACCCAGTCCGGCGCGGTGGCCACCTCGGTACTCGACTGGGCCGTGAACCGCGGCATCGGTTTTTCGCACATGTCGTCGCTCGGCGCGATGAGTGATGTCGACTTCGGCGACATGCTTTATTACCTGGCACTCGACCCGCACACCCATGCGATCCTGCTCTATGTCGAGGCGGTTAGCGAAGCCCGCAAGTTCCTCTCGGCGGCGCGCATGGCCTCGCGCAACAAGCCGGTCGTGGTGGTCAAGGCCGGTCGCAGTGACGACGGCGCCCGGGCGGCGTTATCGCATACCGGCGCAATGGCCGGCGCCGATGCGGTCTATGACGCGGCCTTCCGCCGCGCCGGCATGTTGCGGGTCAAGACACTCGACGAGCTGTTCCAGGCGGTAGGCACCCTGGCCTCCGGCGTGCGGGTCAAGGGCGACCGGCTGGCGGTACTGACCAACGGCGGCGGCATCGGCGTGCTGGCGGTGGACGAGCTTGCCGAGGGTAACGGCCGATTGGCCGAGCTGTCCCCTGAGACCCTCGCCCACCTGGACACCCGCCTGCCGGCTACCTGGTCCCACGGCAACCCGGTGGATATCCTCGGCGATGCCACCGGCGAGCGCTATGTGGTGGCGCTTGAGGCGCTGATCGAGGCCGATGACGCCGACGCCATCCTGATCATCAACTGCCCGACGGCCGTGGCCGACAGCTTTGGGGCCGCCCAGACGGTGATCAACACCTTGCATACTCGCCACCTGCCGGTGCTCAGCTGCTGGTTGGGCGAAGCCGCTGGCGCCAAGGCACGCCGGCTCTTCGCCGACCGCCGCCTGCCCTTCTACGATACGCCCGAGCAGGCGGTACAGGCCTTTGGCCACCTGTGGCAGTACCACCGCAACCACGAACTGCTGATGGAAACGCCCCCGGCGGTCACGGACCTACCCGAGGACGCGCCGGCCAAGGCCAATGCAATCATCGACGCGGTGCTCAACGAGGGACGCGACGTGCTCACCGAACCCGAGGCCAGCGCCCTGCTGGCCGCGTTCGGGGTGCCGGTGGTGCCTGCTCGCCAAGCCCGGGACGGCGAGGAGGCTGCCCGCTTGGCCGCCGAGCTGGGCTTCCCCGCGGTGGTGAAAATTCTGTCGAAGGACATCAGCCACAAGTCCGATGTGGGCGGCGTAAAAATCGACCTGACCTCCAGTGAGGCCGTGAGTAGGGCCACCGAGGACATGCTGGCCCGGGTACGTCAATCGAGCCCCGAGGCACGCATCGAAGGGGTCAACGTGCAGCCGATGATCAGCCGTCCCGGCGCCTTCGAGCTGATTCTGGGCGTCGCCGAGGACCCGATCTTCGGCCCGGTGATTCTGTTTGGCCAGGGAGGCACAGGAGTGGAAGTGATCGGCGACCGAGTGATCGGCCTGCCGCCGCTGAATCCCTTGCTGGCCCGGGAGATGATCGAGCGCACCCGCGTATCGCGGCTGCTCAAGGGCTATCGCGACCGCCCCGCCGTGGATATCGAGGCCATCGTGCTGGCATTGGTCAAGCTCTCGCAGCTCGTCGCCTGCCTGCCGCGGGTGGTATCGCTGGATATCAACCCGCTGCTGGCCGATGCCGGCGGCGTGATCGCTCTGGATGCCCGGGTCGTGGTGCGCGATGCCAGCAAACCGAGAGCGCCAATGACCATCCGCCCCTATCCGCGGGAGCTCGCCCACGACATCGTCACCCAGTCCGGCCAGCACTACCGCCTGCGGCCGATCCGCCCCGAGGACGAAGACGCCCTGGTGGAGATGCTCAGACGCTCAGATCGCGGCGACATCCGGCTACGCTTCTTCGCCGCGATCAAGCGCTTCGATCATGCCTTCGCCGCCCGCCTGACCCAGCTCGACTACGAGCGCGAAATGGCCTTTGTCGCCCAGCCCCAGGACGCCGACAGCATTCTCGGCGCCGTTCATCTGATCGCCGAGCCCAATCAGGAGCGCGCCGAATTCGCGGTAATGGTGAGAAGCGACATGAAGCAGTCGGGGCTGGGCTACTGCCTGATGCAGGCGATGCTCGACCACGCCCAACGCATGGGGATTACCTGGGTAGAAGGCGAGGTGATGCTGGAAAACGATGCCATGCGCCGTATGGCCAGAGAGCTCGGCTTCAAGGAGCAGGAGTTGGAGCGCGGCGCCGACTCGGTGGCCATCTCGCTCAAGCTCGACCATGCCGCAGACGACGACACGGACGGTTCCAAGAACGATTCCAAGAACGATTCCAGGAACGATTCCAAGAACAATGGCTCGGGCTCGGCACCTGACACCGCCACCCCTGCCGAGTCAGCCAACCCCGACTAAGCGCGACGGTGGCTACCCATCGCCGTGGATGTCGGGAATACGCTGCAAATGCAGATGGCGCGCCAGGCGGATCGCCGGGCGCACCAGGAACTGGAAGCTGCCTATGATGAACATCCAGATCGCTAGATGCTCCTGAGCGGGATACAGGAACAGAATGCTGCCCGCCAGAAACCATAGCGCAATAAGCACATCGTTGAAGATGCTCAGCGCCTCGTAGCGCTGGCGGATGACCAGCTCCTCATGGCCCACATGCAGGGTAAGCGAGTTTTCGGATTGTTGCTGGGCCATGCGCGCCTCCTTTTAGCCATGCGTATGAACGTGCTGACAAACGAGTGTGACTGCCTTGCCTAGCGGCTGACCCGCCGGGCGCGAAATGAGCGCCCCTTGAGCTTGCCATTGGCGAGCTGATCGAGGGCTGCCTTGGCCTGTTCGCGGCGCACCGCGACGAAGGTGCTGCGATCTAGCACCTTGATTTTGCCTACCGCATCGCCGGCGATGCCTCCTTCGCCGGTCAGGGCGCCAAGGATATCGCCAGGGCGCACCTTCTGCTTACGCCCGCCGTCGATCTGCAACGTCACCATCGGTGGCGCAAGGGGCGCCTCGGCGAGCGCCTGGCGAGACGGCAGCGTCTCAGGTGCAAAGGCCTCGTCGAGGCGCTCGCCGAGCTTCTCCAGGCGAAACGCCTCCTTCGGGCCATAAAGGGTACAGGCGATACCGCTGCCCCCGGCCCGCCCGGTGCGGCCGATCCGGTGCACGTGCACCTCGAGCTCGCGGGCGATGCCGTAGTTGAAGACCGCATCCAGAGCGTCGACATCCAGGCCACGAGCGGCCACGTCGGTCGCGACCAGGATCGAGGCGCTCTGATTGGCGAACAGCACCAGGGTGCGATCCCGGTCGCGCTGCTCGAGGTCACCGTGCAAGGCCAGGGCGCTGAAGCCGTGCTCGCAAAGCGCTTCGGCCACCTCGCGCGTCTCGCGCTTGGTGTTGCAGAACACGACGCTGGTGGCGGGCCGGTGGGTCAGCAGCAGCAGGCGCAGGGCCTCGAAGCGCGCGTCTTCGTCGGCCACCTGGAAGAAGTGCTGACGGATGCTGGTGCTATCGTGGGTCGATTCGACCTCCACCGTGACCGGCTCGCGCATCAGCGACTCGGCGATCGGGCGAATGGCATCGGTATAAGTGGCGCTGAACAGCAGCGTCTGGCGATCTTTAGGCGTAACGCCGATGATCGCCTCAAGGGCGTCCTTGAAGCCCATGTCGAGCATGCGATCGGCTTCATCGAGCACCAGGGTCGAGAGCGCATCGAGGGACAGCGTGCCCTTGCGCAGATGTTCTTCGACGCGGCCGGGCGTACCGACGATCAGGTGGGCGCCGTGCTCCAGCGAGCCACGCTGCGGGCCGAAGGGCGCACCGCCGCACAGCGTCAGCACCTTGACGTTGGGCAGTGCGCGGGCCAGGCGGCGCAGCTCGCCGGCCACCTGGTCAGCAAGCTCGCGGGTCGGGCACAGCACCAGCCCCTGAACGTCCAGGCGCGCGAGGTCGAGCCTCGACAGCAGCCCCAGGCCGAAGGCCGCGGTCTTGCCCGAGCCGGTCTTGCCGCGCCCGATCACGTCACGGCCGTCAAGCATCGGCGGCAGACTCTGGGCCTGGATCGGCGTCATGGCGTGATAGCCCAGCGCGTCGAGATTGGTCAGCAGCGCATCGGCCAGTGGCAGGCGCGCGAAAGAGGTGGCATCAGACACGGTGGGCGGTCCTTGGCAGCGGGAAAAAGCGAGGATGGGCAGGATACCAGACCCTTGCCGTGATCGTCTGGAAACCGCGCGGCATCTCGCATCAAGAAATACCCCTGTTACCAATTTCGGTTGTTCAGTAAGATTTCCGCTTCGATCACGACGCAACAGGATGACACGATGGGCAGGGCCTTCCAGAACCGCAAGGAATCCATGGCCAAGACGGCCGATGCGAAAACCAAGGTCTACAGCAAGTACGGCCGTGAGATTTACGTGGTCGCCAAGTCGGGCGGTACCGACCCCAGCAGCAACCTGACGCTGCGCGGCCTGATCGAACGCGCCAAGAAGGATCAGGTGCCTTCGCACGTGATCGACAAAGCGTTGGACAAGGCTGCCGGCGCCGGCGGCGAGGACTTCTCGCCGGCCCGCTACGAAGGCTTCGGCCCGGCCAGCTGCATGATCATCGTCGAGTGCCTGACCGATAACCCCAACCGCACCTTCGGCGACGTGCGCAACGCCTTCAACAAGGGCAAGGGCAAGATCGGCACGCCGGGCAGCGTCAGCCACATGTTTGACCACTGTGCGATCCTGCGCTTTGCCGGCGAGGACGAGGAGGACGTGCTGGAGTCACTGATGGAGGCCGATGTCGATGTCACCGACATCGAGAACGAGGAGGGCCACATCACCGTTTTTGCGCCACATACCGAGTATGCCAAGGCCAAGCAGGCGCTGATCGACACTTACGGCGAGATGGACTTCGAAGTCGACGAGATCCAGTTCCTGCCCCAGACCCATACGCCGGTCGAGGGCGACGACGTGGCCCCGTTCGAGAAGCTTCTCGATATGCTCAACGACCTGGACGACGTGCAGAACGTCTACCACAACGCCGAGCTGTAAGCCTGTCGCGCCGGGCTCGTTCGCGGCCCGGCGCATGCGCCTACCTACGCCTAAATACGCTCACATACGCCTAGCTACGTCTATCTACGCCCATTCGGCGCCACACTGGCATGACGTAGGCCGGGCCAACACTGCTGATGCCGGGCTAGATAGCGGTGAAGAGACGGTGACGAGACGGTTTCGCGACCTGGGCAATCTCGGGGCCTGGGCAATCCAGGTAACTAGGCAGTCTCGCGAAACAGGATCACGTAGCGCCTTCGCTCTTCGCGAATGACACCATTCGCCGTGACCCGCACCGTGCGCAGCTGGCCGTCACGTCGCTCGAACTGGCACTCCTTTTGCCAGCGCTTCCCCTGATCGAGCATGTCGACCAGATCGGGATGCATCATTAGAAACAGCCGCATGGCCGAACTGGCCTCTTCCTTCGGAAAGCCGCTCATCTCCGCAAAGGCGCTGTTGGAGATCAGCACCTGCTGCTGCTCGTCGAGCACGATGGCCGCATCTCGGGTCTCGGCAAGCACTTCCTTGGTCAGGTCGAGCTCCTCCTCGGTCTGTTCGATGTCGGTGATATCGGTGGCGATGCCGCCAATCAGGTAAGGCGCGCCGTGATCATCGGTGATCGGGAACTTGCTGAACAGAAAGCTCCGCACCCCCGAGCGCGTGTTGAGAACCTGCTTGTATTTGACCGGCTCGCAGTTAAGCAGCACATGACGGTCCATCGCCAGCGCATACTCCATGATCTCGTGATCGAGCACTTCCCACATCGGCCGTCCCAACAGTTGTTGCGTCGTGGTGTTCAACGCCTTGGCATATTGTTGGTTGACCAGGCAGTAGCGGTGATCCAGGTCCTTGAGAAAGATCAGGTCGGGGGAATGCTCGATGATGCCGGCCAGGTACTTGTCGCGCTCGTGGATGCGCCGCAGCATCTCCTCGAAGGCCCGGCCGACGCGGGTAAACTCCTCGAAACGCCCGTCATTGAAGGGTTGGGGCACCCCGCTGTCCGGCACCTGCTCGGCATAGCGGGTCAGGTTACCCAGCGCGCTGGAGGTCAGCCGGTTGATCACCAACATCATGATGACACCAAGCGCCACCACCATCAGGGTGGCATACACCAGGTTGGTGGTATAAATATCGCGCAAGGCATGGTAGCTGTCGCTGGGCAGCGCCGTCAGAACACGATAGGCCTCACTCCGGTCGACCCTGAGCACATGCTCGCGCAGGATACCCGCCGGGGTGATGCGCACCTCATCATCGGAGGCTTTCAGAGCGTTGAGTTGCTGCAAGGCATTCGCACCGCTCTCCAGCGAATCGAGGATCGTATCCCCCTGACTCAATGCAATCGCGCGAGCGCCAAACATCGACTGCAGCTCGTTGAGAATCCAGAAGTTGTCGTTGAGCAACACGAAGGTATGCAGTCGGCCAACCACCTCGCCAAGCCGCGGCTCGACCACCGGCAGCGTCAGTCGTAGCAGGCTATAGTGCGTCTTTTGGGTATCAGGACCGATATCGGCGTCGACCGTTACCCAACGCCCCAACCTCGGCTCTGAACGGCTCAGCGCCTCAAGCGGCAGCTGTAGGTTCAGCAGGCTGACATTGGGTGCTGCCTGAAATTCACCATCGTGCTCGATTACCATGGCATCGATATAGCGGGAGTAGCTGTCCCGCATCAGCCCATGCATGGCCTGATCCAGCAGGGCGTTATCGTCGAGCATCAGGGCCCGCTCGAGCGCCGCGGACTGGCTGACCTCCTCACTGTACTGACGAATGTTGCGAAAATGACTCTCGACGACGCTATCCAGCATGCGCTGGTCGCGAGTCTGTGCCTGCTCCGCTTCCTGCTTCAGCGCGCGCTCCGACCCCAGATAGGCAGTCGTCAGCAAGGTCAGCGACACCCCCGCAAGCATCGCCAGCACCAGCGCCAGCAATAGCCGCGAGAAACGCCAGGTCCTCATTTGAGTGCTCCTGCGGCAAGCTCATTTGCCAAGGCGTCACCGGCCATGTCGCTGGCACCGCCACGTTCACCGCGACGGCCACCCTCGTCATTGTCATTATTATTGTTATCGTCAGCGCCGCCGCTGAGGCGAAACGCCTGGCGTTCGAGATACCCGAGCACCTCGGGCGACACCGAACGCTCGACCAGCATCATCTGGCCGGAAAAGACCTGAGGCACCCGCTGTGGCGCCTGCATCAGATCCAGCTTGATGGCCTCGGCCATGGCGATGCCGTTGTCGTCGTTCATCCGCATTACGGTCAGGTCGAGTTCTCCTCGCCGAAGCGCCGCCAGTTCTGCCTTGCCGCCGCCCCAGCCGTTGATCAGCACATCCATGCGCCCTGCTTCACGAAGCGCACGCAAAGCGCCCAGAGCGGTATCCGTGGCGCTGGCAAAGATCATCTTCAGGTCCGGATGTTGCTTGAGCGCGCGCTGCGTGGCGCGATAGGCTTTTTCGGCCTCACCATTAGTGTAGAAGGCTCCGACCTGTTCGATATCGGGATACTTGGCGGCGGCAGCGGCAAAAGTCCCGCCTCGCATCTCGCTGACATATCCCGGAGCGAAATACAGCATCAGATACTTGCCACGGTAGTCGATGAGTTCAAACATCCGCTCGGCAAGTAGCTGCGTTCCCTGCACATGGTCGAAGCCGACGTACAGGAAAGGCGGTGTGCTCTGCCAATCCGCCAGCGGTGTTGTGATGTTCTGCAGGATCAAGCGTGTTCGGTGCTGAGCCAGGATGCGCTCGATCATCCGGCTATGGGGCAGCAGGTCCAGGGTAAAGGCCAGGTAATCGGGGTCCCATCTCAGGGCGTCAGCGAGCTGCTGTTCCTGAAGGTCCAGGTCCCCACCGGGACGGGAGAAGTAGGTCTTGAGCTCGAAGGGAATCTGGAGCCGTTCCAGACGACGAGCCATCGCCCTGCTACTGCGCCGCCAGTAGCCCGAGGCCTGCTGGCCGGGGTAGACCATGGCAATACGCACCGCGCGTGCCGGCGGCGTGGCCAGCGGTTCCGCCGGCGCCTCAACCTGCTCAGCAAACTGCGCCATTAGCTCACGTTGTTCGGGATAGCGGTCCAGGTGTTCATTGAGGTTCAGATAGCCCGGCGCCGCCGCATAGGGCGATGCCGCGGCCGCCAAAGGGACAAGGCTTTGCAGCAGAAGCACAATGCCAGCCGTCAGGCCGGTCAGTCCGCAGCACGCGCCACGATTTCTGCAGTAAATAGGTGACATGCGAGCCTGCCAGGTAGCGACATGAAGTCGTGCGGTTACGTCAGGAGCGATGTTACGGGTGTGCGACGTCTCGGCCAACGTCCAGGACGAAAGAGGCCCACTCAGCGCCGGTCACGAGTCTCTGCGAGGCCGCGCTCAGCTAACGCATCGCTTGGCGGCGTACATGTCGTTGTCGGCATGGCGGAACAGCTGCTGACGGTCACTCCCCTGCTCGGGGTACAGCGCGGTGCCTATGCTCACCGTTATGTCGAGTTCGAGCCGCTGACCGCCCAGACTGAAAGGCTCGGCAAGCGCAGCACGAATCTTGTCCGCCACAACGGCGACCGAAGGCTTCCCCGCGATACCGGTCAGCAGCACCGTGAACTCATCACCGCCCATGCGCCCCACCATGTCGGACTCGCGCACGATACTCTCGAGTCGTCGAGCCACCTCGCAAAGCAGTTGGTCGCCCGCCTCGTGCCCAAGGGTATCGTTGATGTCCTTGAAGCCATTCAGGTCGAGATACAGGAGCGCCAAATGCTCGCGAGAGCGATGGGCGCGCTTCAAACACATGTCGAAATGCTGATTGAAGAGCATACGGTTGGGCAGTTCGGTCAGCGGGTCATGTCGGGCCATGTGCTGCAGACGGGTCTCTGTCTGCTTGCGCGAGATGGCGGCAGCGACCTGAGTGGACACGAACTGCAAGAGCCCCTTTTCCTCCTCAGTGTAGCGAATGACATCGGTATAGCTCTGCATCACCACGGCACCGATCACCCCCGCCTGCGAAATCAGCGGCACGCCCAGCCAGTCGACCCATTCCTGGCCCTGCGCTTCGGCCTGCTCAGCAGTGATCAGCAGCGCCTTACCGCTGTGAATGACCTCGGCGAGAGGCGTGCCGGACACTAGCGGCTGCGATGCCGGTAAAGGCACCCGCTCATCGATGTAATAAGGGAAGGTTAGCCAGCCCTTTGCCGCATCGAACAGGGCCACCTGAAAGTTGTCCGCCGGCAGCAATTCGTCAATCACCTGATGAATCAGCTGGTAGAGCTCGACCAGGCCATCGGCCTGGTACGCTGCCTCGGAAATCCGGTAGATCGCCTGCTGCACGCGCTCGGCTCGCTTGATCTCGGTGATGTCTCGAGCCACCGCCAAACGAATGCGTTCGTCCTCCAGCCAGCGCGCCGTCCACATGATATCGACGGCGTGCCCATCCCTGTGGATGTAGCGATTCTCGAAATGCATCTTGAGCTGGCCGTCCATGACCTCGGAGGCGGTCGCCAGCGTGCGCTCCCGATCATCCGGATGCACCAGCTCGATCATGGCCGTGCCAATCAATTCCTGCTGGGTATAGCCAAGAAGGCGTTCGCAGGCGGAACTGATGAACACGAAGCGCCCCTCGACATCGACCGCACAGACCGCGTCAGGCAATAGATCCAGCAGTTTGTCGAGGAGCAGCTCGGAATTCATATCGTCTCAATCCAAGGTCAGCAAGGCACGCTTACGCAGTCCCGATGCATAGTACGGCACTCAGGCAAGCAGCCGTTGAGCAAACAGCCGTTGAGCAAACAGCCGTTGAGAAGGAAGCGGCATTAGGCTGTTAATGTAAAAGACTTCTCTTTGGTATTCGAATGATTGTGCGCTTTCCTTTCGAATACCGTCGGCTATGGAGCAACCTCATGTCCCGATCCTCGCTGGGCATCCTGCTGGCAGCGGTCCTGTTCATGCTCGCGGGCTGTGGCGATTCCTCAGCCCCCGCAGCAGACCTGGCCACTCCCGAAGAGACCGGTGTCCTCAAGGTCGCCACGCGCAACGGCGCCACTACCTATTATTTCGACCGCCACGAAAACCCCGCCGGCCCCGAATACGACCTGACACGGCGCTTCGCCGAAGATCAAGGCTGGGAGATCGAGTGGTCGCTCTTTGATTCTACCTCCCAGGTGCTCGAGGCCCTCGAGTCCGGCGAGGTCCACCTGGCCGCCGCGGGGCTGACCCAGTTGCCCAGCCGGGATCAGCGTTTCGCGCCGGGGCCCGGCCATACCGATATCGTCGAACAACTGGTCTGCCACCGGGATATGCGTCCCCTGCCTCGCCAAATCGAGGACCTGACCAACGTGGAGATCCGCGTCACCGCGGCGTCGAGCTATTCGCAGCAGCTCGCCTCGCTGGTCAATGATCAGACCGGTATCTCCTTCGAGGAGGACCCACGTTCCACCGAGGTGCTGCTGGAAGCGGTGGCCAACCGGACGCTGGACTGTACCGTCGCCGACTCCAACATCGTCAGGGTGGTGCGTCGCCACTTCCCCCATCTGGAAGTCGCCATGAACCTGACCGCCGGCAGCACCCTGGGCTGGTACCTGCCTCACGGGCAAGAGGCGCTGGCCGACCAGGCGAAAGACTGGATGGATAGCGACGCGGGCCAAGCCGCCATCGAGGCGATGACCGAACAATACTACGCCTATATCGGCGAGTTTGATTTCGTCGACCTGCGCGCTTTGAACCGTCGCATTGACGACCGCCTGCCGAACTTCATCGACCTGTTCCTCGACGCAGAGAAAAGTACCGGCATGTCGGCCGATCTGCTGGCCGCCCTGGCCTATCAGGAATCCCACTGGGACCCCAGCGCGGTCTCCCCCACCGGCGTGCGCGGCATCATGATGCTGACCCGCAACACCGCCGAGTCGCTGGGCGTGACTAACCGCCTGGACCCTGAGGCCGCCATCGACGGCGGCGCCCGCTATCTGGCCGACCGCCATGCGCGACTGCCCGAGGATATCCCCGAACCGGACCGCACCTATCTCGCGCTTGCCAGCTACAACATCGGCCGCGGCCACCTGCTGGACGCCCGCGAACTGGCCCGCAGCCTGGGCAAGAATCCGGATTCCTGGGAAGACATGAAGGAGGTACTGCCGCTCAAGGCCGACAAGCGCTACTACCCGCAGACGCGCTACGGCTATGCCCGCGGCTACGAGCCGGTGCACTACGTCAAGCGCATCCGCAACTACATGGACGTGATTGGCCCCGCCATCGACCCGCTGGAGATTGCCGAGGCCAACATGACGTCGACCCAGGCGCCTTCACATAACGCATCCACGCAGTAGCCATCACCACGAAAGGCAAGCGACCAAGGCCTGCCGCGCCATGAGCGCGCGGCAGGGCCTTCGTCACCTAGACCCGAGTGCTAGAACAACTTAAGTGCCAGCCCCCGGGGCAAGAACACCCCTTGGGCTGGAGGAGAACCAGGCTGGAAGAGAACGGGGCTAAATCACTCGCGTCCCAGGAAGGCGTGAATTGCCGAGAAGTCATCGCGGCCGCGCCCGGCCTGCTTGGCGCTGCCGTAAAGCGACTTGGCCAGCGAGGCCAGGTAGAGCGGCTGGTCCGCCTCATGGGCGGTCTGCTCCAGCAGGTGAAGGTCCTTGTGCATCCACTCCAGCGGGAACTGCGCCTCATAGTCACCTTCGCGAATCAGCTCGGCCTTGCCGGCCAGAAACGGCGCGGACACCGGCAGGTTGGGCAGCATGTCCATCAGGAAATCCTTCGAGAAACCCAGCTTCTCGCCCAGCAGGGCCGTTTCGGCATAGACCAGCATGGACTGCGCCAGCTGCGCATTGACCAGCATCTTGAAGGCCGATCCCTGACCGACGGCGCCGACATGCAGCGTCTTGCGGCCCATCGACTCCAGCAGTGGCTCAAGTGTCTCGAGTTCACGTGCCTCGCCGCCAACCAGAAAGGTCAGGGTGCCATCCTCGGCCGGCTGCTTGGTGCCGGCGACCGGCGCATCGACGAAACGCAGCCCGCTGGCCTGGGCGCGCTGGGCAGCGTCACGGCTGAAGGACGGGTTGACCGTTGAGCAGTCGACCCATAGCGCGCCCTGTGGCATCGCCGCCACGAAGCCGTCCTCGGCAAACGCCACCGTCTCCACGACCTCGGGGGAAGGCAGCATGGTGAAGACGATATCCGCCTGTTCGACGGCCTGAGCATAGGAGGTAGCCCGATTGGCACCGGCACTCTCCAGAGCCGCCATGGGCTCCGGCGAGCGGTTGAAGACCGTCAGTGAGACGGCCGGGTTGTCGAGCAGGTTGCGGGCCATGCGCCCGCCCATGATGCCAAGGCCAATAAAGGTAACGTTCATGATTGCACTCCCTGTCGAGAAGGGTGGGCCGTCTGACGGACGGGGTTTCAGAAACCGCGCAATACGATCTTGCCGCGCCCCTTGCCGGATTCCAGCAGCGCATGTGCACGCAGCAGGTTCTCGGCGTTGATGGTGCCGAACTCTTCGGCGAGGGTAGTGGTCAGCTCGCCGCGGTCGACCATCTCGGCCACCCGCTCGAGCAGCCGGTGCTGTTCGATCATGTCTTCTGTCTGGAAGAGCGAGCGAGTGAACATGAACTCCCAATGCACCGATACGCTCTTGCGCTTGAACGGCATGATGTCGAACGACGCGGGGTCATCGATTACCGCAAGCCGCCCCTGGGGTGCGATCAGCTCGGCGATCGCGGCCAGGTGCTCGTCGGTATGGGTCAGGCTCGCCACATAGTTCACGGAAGGAAGGTCGGCTGCCTTCAGTTCGTCGACCAGCGACTGGCGGTGATCGATGACATGGTCGGCGCCCAGCTCCTGAGCCCAGGCACGGGTTTCCGGCCTTGAAGCGGTCGCGATCACGGTCAGGTCGGTAAGCTGCTTGGCGAGCTGGATCATGATCGAGCCCACGCCGCCAGAAGCACCGATGATCAGCAGCGAACCGGCGTTTTCCTTGGCCACCTGCAGGCGATCGAAGAGCATTTCCCAGGCGGTGATCGTGGTCAGCGGCAGCGCCGCCGCCTCGGCAAAGCCAAGTGATGTCGGCATCTTGGAGACGATGCGCTCATCGACCTGATGGAACTGCGCATTGGTGCCGCTACGATCGACAGCGCCGGCATACCAGACCTTGTCGCCGGGCTGAAACAGGGTCACGTCCTCACCGACGGCCTCAACCACGCCGGCGGCATCCCAGCCCAGCACCTTGTACTCGCCACCCTCAGGCGACACGTTCTGACGAATCTTGGTATCGACCGGGTTGACCGAGACGGCCTCGACACGCACCAGAAGATCGCGGCCCTGAGCCTCGGGGGTCGGCAGCTCGATATCCTCGAGTGCTTCTGAGGCAGTGACCGGCAGCGACTGCTTATAACCAACGGCTTTCATGGTGAGCTCCTATCAGCAAGTGTATTGCCGACCGAGTATAGGGGTACCATGGTGGCTAACAAGTATGCACATTCCTGTGCGGTAGTGATTTTTCCGTGCCTTAGCCTCTATAAATATCCTAGGTACACTTTTGTATACCGCAACCAACGGGCAAGACCCCGCCCGCGCGACACTCGAACAGGCGATACCCGAACATGGATCATAAAAACATGCGGCATCAGAATTACGCCTGCAGCTTCGGCTGCTCCGTGGAAGCCGCCATCGAAGCCATCGGCGGCAAGTGGAAGGGCGTGATCCTCTTCCACTTGACGGATGGCACCAAACGCTTCAACGAGTTGCGCCGGCTGATGCCGTCGGTGACCCAGCGCATGCTGACCAAGCAGCTACGCGAGCTGGAGCGCGACGGCATTGTCCACCGGCACGTCTATGCCGAAGTGCCGCCCAGGGTCGAATATCGCCTGACCGCCTTCGGCGAGACACTCGAGCCGATCCTCAAGGAGCTGGAAGCCTGGGGCAGCCAGTACCTGGACAAATTATCGGCGTTGCGAAGCGCGGACGAATAGGGAGCGCTTGCTCACTTCTCAGAGCACGCCACTACAGCGCCTGCGACCCGGCACAACAACACAGTGCTGGATCGGCGGCCAAAACCCTGTATGCTGACCGGGTACCACCGACAGTCAATGGAGTAGGCATCACGATCGATCATTCTTACCAAGCCAGCACGGAGGTTCTCATGAAGGTATATCGACCTGAATGGCAGTGCACGTTTAACGTAAACGAAGGCGTGGAAGAAACAGCCAGTTGGAAGGAACGCATCGCCTGGAGCATCAGGGCGCTTGCCAACAGGCTGGATGGTGGCGGACGTACGATCCAGATTGACTGCGATGTGACCCCTCGGGTGAGCCAGGAAGATGTCGATGTCTGCCTGGGCAAAGGCTTCGAGGTGACGCACAGCCTGCTCACCCAGCTTGCTCACCAGGCCGCCTGCGAAAACGTCATGCGTGACGCCAAGGCAGAGCTTTACGAGGAGAACACGCAGTATTGAGGGAACAGGCTGGCGCGATAGAACTGGCGCGATAGGACTGGTGTGATAGGACTGGTGTGACAGAGCGGGGCAAGCACGCAGGTTGCCCGTTCGACAGTGAGTCAGGTCGTTTTAAGCCAAGCCTATGTAAGGTAAGCAAAGGCAAGGTAAGTACCTGAAGCAGAGCACTTGTTTCACCGCACTTGCTTCACAGCACATGGTTCACAGCACATGGTTCACCGCACTCGTAGCATTGTACGTTTAGCAATAGCACGTGAGCAGGGACGCTGCGAAAGCGTTAGAAGCTAGAGAGTTAATCGATGCAAGCTAGACCGCCACGACACCCCATTCAGCCACGCTGGATGGGGTGTTTTCGTTCAGGTCGTGTCACCAGCAGTCCCGCGCTGGCTAATGGCCCGCAGGGCGAGTGTACCTAAAGGCTGGGCGCGCGATAGCGCAGGTAGATATGCAGAATGCCCATGGCGGCATGCCCCACCAGATAGGCTTCTATCAGCCCGGTCAGCAGCCCGTGCACTTCCTTCACCTGATACGCCCACGACGGCAGGAAGTTCCAGCACAGAAACCAGGTAAAGCCCGACAAGACCACCAGCAGCAGCGCTCCCAGGCCGAGCCCATGCATGACCGCAGCCAGCCCAGCCGGCCCCGGGGCTGGCAGCTTGAACTTCAATAGCGTCTGGATATCGGCCTTCAGCGGCTCCAGATCGCCGACCAGGTAAGGAAAGTAGTACTTCAGGCCCCGCTGCTTGATCACGGCAAATAGAAAGATCAGCGATACCGGCACCAGCAACAGCCCCGTCCCGATATGCAGCCAGGTGCCCACGCGCTCGGGAAGCTGGCTCGCCACCTCTCCCGCCCGAGTGAAGCCCATGAAATTGCTGAAAATGATCTGGCTGATCACCATCAGTAAGACGGCGATATGAAACGACAGCACGAGCGGCGTCTGGCGCTCTCGGAAATAGCTCATGGTGCTACTGAGTACGTTCATGCAAGTCCTTATGTGGTGGCGACCCCAAGGCTTCCTGACTCGCCCGATCCTGAAACCCATGGCCTCTTCAACGGATACGATGCAAGGCGATCAGAGAGTAATAGCACCCATGCCTTACCGCGGTCTTAAGTCGCCTAGCCTGCCTCTCCCGCTTTCACGGGCCGGCGCACCACGCCATCGACCAGCAGCCTCTTCTCACCACCGACGATCCGGTAGATCACCGTCGAACGCTCCTGTACGCGCCCATAAGAAACCCCGTTCAACGTCAGTCGCCCGTCCTTGATCTCGACATGATCACCGTTCACATCAATAACCGCGTTACGCCCCGACACCGCCGCTTCCACAGTGCTACCGCCAGCGTCGGTGCGAGTGCTCGAAACCACCACCGAGCCACCGCCCTGGGTATGAACGCTGGTGGCCGCGGGCACTGACTGGCTTCCGCCGGCAAGCATCATTTGCAGCACCATAAACGTCGCCATGCTTTTGGCATTCATTTCACCGCCCTCTATGGATCGCTCATCCCCGCACACACCGCTAGCGAGCACCCACCGGAACCATCAGATGCTGATAGTCGGTGCCCTTCCACATCAGATAAGACCCGCCGTTCTCGGGGTCGGTGGGATAGGCATCGAGCAACGCCGAAGGGGCAATGATCATCAGATGCGGCCCTTCCTTGATCCACTGATTATCCTCGCTGGGCCCCTCGGCATAGGGGTCGATATTGCTGGCTCCCGCGTCTCCCGCCAGCATGTAGGCAATGCCCAGCGCCTCGGCGGTGAAGGACTCCTTGGCTTGCCAGGCCTTGGCCCAGGCCATCCAGGTCTCATCCAGGCACATCGGCGCATTGCCGGTCAGCATCGGTGGCGTCGGCATACAGGTATAGCCATTGCTGCCTTCCTTGAGCACCTTGCCTTCCCAATCCACTACCGTGGCGCCCTCGGCCATCCCCGGCCAGGCCGCGCTCAAGGCGTTCTCAAGAGGAGCCGACTGCGCCTGCGCCGGGCTCGCCTGGGCAAGGGCAATCACCAGCAACGCCCCAGCAACGGCCCAATGGCTGACGTACTCAGCCCTACCTTCCGGCTCTTCACACCACCGCTGATTACACTTAAGCCGACTGACGACACACCGGCTCACATCTCTTGATTCCATCATGCATGTGTTCATCGCACTGCCCTCTCTCATTGCCCTCAGTACCACCTGAAAAGACGACCAACGCAGACCCAGCCAGCCGGTGCTCGCTTGCGCGCCCTGACGGGGCGGGCGCTGCTCTATCAGTCAAGCCGAGTGCGGTAAGACGCTCCACTACCCGTTGCCGATACCGGGTGTGCGGCTGAGCAAAATCAGGGCCTCGTATGATACGCCGTCAGCCAAACGACCAGTGAACGAGCTGGCGCCGTAAGAATGTCAAGCAGGCCGTGTCACGGGTGCGGTAAAAGAGCGCACTCAAGCATTTGATGGTTGATTCAGATCAAGCACCGGAGCAACATTCTTTGTACATGAGCTGCCCTCTAATCGCCGCCCCCATTGCCAATTTCAGCGTCATTCGTTTCGGCACTTTTCGGTACCTTTCTAGATACTCTTCTAGATACTCTCATAGAGACTTTTCTAGATACTCTTCTAGATACTCTTCTAGAGACTCCCTTAGAGACTAGAGACGTTCTTCGGTACCCCTAGTAGCGGTCCTGTCACCGACTACGGTGAAGAAAGGTTCAAGGGCACCGGGGCAGTCAGTTTTCATCACAGTGATGTGTCAGCACATAAGGAGCCTAGTGACATGCTGAGTATTCTGATCTTCTTCCTGATCTATGCCGGTGTTTCAATTGCCGTTTATCAGCTATATGACATCTATCATAGCCAGAACTTCGCTGACGAAGAGAAGCGCGCCCGCATCGGTGGGCAGGAAGTTGAAGAGCTGGCGCATCAGGCCAAGGAATACCGGGAAACGGGCTCCTCAATGGGGTTTGTAAAAGGCGTGAAGGCCTTCTTCGGTAGCGATTTCGACCCGCGAGTTGCGCTGGCAGCCTTCTCTCAAGGCGATAAGCTTCCCAACGTGGAGCCTCTGCTGCGCCGGAAAAGCAACATCATCTGCAACGGCAAGATCAGTATTCGTCATCCCTTTGGCATCAAGACCAACCCGCCCGCGAAAGACTCCCGGGGCGTTGCCATCGCCGTCATCATCATCAACTGCCTGCTGGCCCTCTTCCTGGGTGGCCTGAGCGTCTACTCCATCGGCTACGATGTACCGGCCGCCTGGATGCACGATGAATCGATCCTGATGCTGCTGATCTATGCGCTGATTCTGTTCACGCACTTGATTGCCAAACTCGACAAGTACATGAATGATCTCTACCAGATCGGCCAGTTGAATCGGCACTTCCCCGCCCAGCCGCTTGACCAGCAGACACAGGATGCTGGCCTATCTACATAAGGTCGTACTTTTAGATAAATTGATACTTTTATAAAGGTGGTAAGTCCATAAGGCGAAAAATGGGCGAGCTACACCTCATCCACCGATACCACCATCGGCCGGGATTCATAAAAAACGCCCCAAGACCTCAGCGTCAGGGGCGTTTTTTCATACAGCGGAAAAGCCTATTTACGACCGATAAACACAGGAGCACAGCACCGATGCACGCCATCAATCCCGACAAGCTTCACCACAGCAAGTGGACCGCCGTTGCGCCCAAGCATAAGGAAAAACATTTCATGGTCACCAAGCTGTTGCGCGACGAGGAAGAAAACGTCGTGCAGGTGGTGCTGGAAGCCGTGCTAACCCGGCGGGAATTCACCCTGCCCTGGCAGGCACTCAAGGATGAAGAGACCTGGCGGATGGGCTGGAAGTAAGCGCCGCCCCCTGTA
>Ga0114983_1000098_pt1 | contig 32128 bp, 27 predicted proteins | sample Shrwel_input2_RT_FD_87182 | JGI IMG/M metagenome (GOLD analysis project Ga0114983, IMG submission 87182) | Subsurface microbial communities from deep shales in Ohio, USA - Utica-3 well 1 S input2 RT | ecosystem: Environmental > Aquatic > Deep subsurface > Shale gas/oil reservoir > Produced... | reverse complement strand
TCGGCTAAAGGGTGGGCGCATTTACAACACGTATTTCGCTGCTCCCATGGCAAATAATCTGGTCTGCAATGATCCACCTGTCTACCTCCACGCCTAACAATTAAATGAAGCGGACGGGTTGAAGTTTGGGCGGTCCCCTATGAGTTCTGTGCTCCCCGTCCTGAGCAGCACCGCCAGCTTATCGTGGGCGTTAGCCAGCCGTTGGCAAACTAAACTCTTTGCGTATCTCGACAGCAACAATATCGCCAGCACATTTCCCGATATGGTGCGCGTTAAAAGTATTCTCCGCTATTTCAGCGCAGCGCATCGCCGCCTCTGTCATGCCATCCTTGCGACATTCATCAAGCTGAATGTCGCAGCGATCATGAAACTTCTCCTGCCATGTTTCAACCTCACGAATTAACCAATCAATCACCGGTAATTCTCCAAGGTTCCGCTCGTCGTCCGTCTCGCAAATGTCTAAATAGTTTTTCCGGTATTCTTTAATCGCTGCAAAATTCATCATCCCTCTCCCCTTTAAGGCTGACCAACCTGGGCGCAGGCCTATTTGTGACCTGCGCCCAAAGGGAAATCAGGCGTTTGATTTTTTCATGTTTTCCGTGTGAGCGTTTTCTCTGCGGGTCTGTGCTTTCAGCAGTTCGGCATGGCTCCTTTTGATTTCGATGTCTGCCCTCATGGTTTCCAGTTCCAGTTCTTCACGGTTCATGCCCTGTTCACGGTTAGCGCTCAGAATTTCTTGCATCTGTTTTGCTCCTTCCAAAAAATGTGGCTAACAATTAAATGAAGCGGACGGGTTCACCTTTTCCACTCCCCGTAGGGGCCGCTGCAAGGCCAATCCTCACAGCACCGCCCCTTATCATGGGTCGTTAGGCTTCCCCTGTTTTCGCCTTGTCGATTTCCGCGATACCCCACGCCAGCGCATAGCAGCACCAGACGAAACGGTGCGTGTAGACATCAAGAGAATGCTCCCAGAAATCGCTGAAATATTCCTTGCCCTCCCACTGGAAATCCCTTGCAGACTCGTGGGCAGCACTCGGGCCATCGTCGGCGGCGCTCAGCACCTCGTTCTTAACGGCATCGCGCAGTTCGTCGGTTGCATCCTCGTCGTCCGCGAGAATGTCTTCAACCACCTCCCGGAACTTGTCGGCACTGTACTCCTTGATTCCGTCCCCACGACCACCAGCGGCCAAGCACTTCTCTGCCCAATATCCAAAGTTAACGGCCAGGGTTGGGTGCTCCGCGTGCCTGTGCCCGCTGTTGCGGAAGAACTCGAACATATCCGCAGTGCGGCTGAAAACAAACTCGCCCATGTCGCCGCAATAGCAGAGATACCCGGGCCAGGTTATCAAATCGAAACTCATGCACCGGGTTTGAGGTTTGGCGAACCGCACATGCCGATATAACCCGTCATCCTTCAGGATATTTACCTTGTGGTCAGAAACACTTTTAAGAAATTCAGCTTCTTTGCATTGTATTTCCATTCTTCATCCCCTCCCCTTTCATTCTCCTTCCACCAACTCCGCAGGCGGCATCTGAATCAGGTACAGCCCAAACGCTGGACAGCACAGCGCCCCCGGCAAAAACGGTACGATCGCGCCGTCACGGCTTAAAATGGCGATCTCTTCCAAAGTCAAACTCCGAGGCTTGCCACACAGGTGGATCTCGGTCGTGATCAGCCTCCAGTCCTCCGGGGTCAAAACCTCCGGGCCCCCCTCCGCCCCCTCGTTGCACTTGGCGCAAAACTTCATGGGCGGCTTTCCCCCGACTTCGACAATCACAGCGACCATTTTACCGCACCGCCTGCAGGGGGTTTTCTTTTCTTCCAGCCAACCCTTCTTCTTACTCCCCTTTTTTGGCATAAAATTCCTCCCTGCAAAAGCCTTGCGGCATGGTGGTCGTGGTGGTGGTGCCTGGCCATCAAGACCAGGCACCGGTATTTTCCCTCCATCTGCTTACCGGAAATGACTCTTCTTGTCTTCATCAACCCGGCAGCCAAACTGCGCCAGATTCATGCCGGTCTTCGCCAAAGCAACGAGGCTCTTGTTTACCCCCTCAACCACCCCGGGCGGCAGGATCCCATCGGCAACCCCGCGGCACAGGGCCTTGATGTCGACGACCGTCACGGTGACGGCTTTGGAACTCACCACCCCGGCGGTCTTTGGCGGCGCAGCTGCGGCCACGGCAGGCGTGGACACGGTAGCGGCCATGGCGGCCTGACGCTCGATCTCCGCGGCCCGTTGCTGGTGACCGGCAATCTTGGCCTCCAGCACGGCGATCTGGCTGCGGACCACATATGCCTCTTCATCGGAAACCTCCGAGGACACAAGTAGCGCCTGCAGTTCCTGAAGATGATCAGCATCGGCACCGGCCTTGCCCAGGATGGTGCCGATCTTCTTCTGGGCAGCGTCCATTTTCCGCTGCCGCTCCTTGGCCGCCTCTTCTTCTGCCTTCTTGCGGGCGATCTCGGCCAAGCGTTCTTGCTCCCGCATGTAAGTGTTCGCGTTGTTGGTGATGATATCCTTGGCTTCCTCCAGGGGTCCGAGCACCTTCTTTTCAGCTTCGACGGTGGCCTTATGGGAAGCCTGGGCGGCGGACTTCATCGGCGCATGGTGATCTTTGCACCACTTGATGCGCTCGTTGATCTGACGAACAAAGTCGCGAGCGACTTCAAGGGAGGACTGGGAAGCGATCTGGAGCGCCTTTGCCTGATCGACAATGGTCAGGGCGGCCCGTTCCTGGCTTGGCTGCTCCTGCGGCAACTGCGGCAGCGTGATGGTGTTTTCCGTGGGCATGGTGTGTTGTCTCCTTGGTTTGATTTCTTCTCTTTTGGTGAAAAGGCTGAAATGGGGCAGATTTGAACAGGACCGGCACAACCTCCAGGCTGCGCCATGGCCAACAATCAAAGCGGCGTTTGCGTGAGGCTCTTCTGATTCGTACAGCGCCCTGTCCTTTTCCGGGTTCCACTGACATGGATCCGAAAACTTCATGGCATCCCTCCTGGTTTACCCGACGGCTAGACCGGTTCGATTGAAATAACCTTGTCGATGGTGAACGATCGCCAGCCGTTGCCCTCAAGGTCGAAGGCGCTAAACAGGTGAGCGGGGGTCGGCCGGCCTGGGCGGTCGGAGTCTGCCTTATCAGCCGGCCGGTATTCCTCGGGGATAGTGTTGATGTCCTTGGTGCAAACCATGGTCCTGATGGTCCCGTCCTTTTTCTCGAACACCACCCGAACCTTGTTGCTGCTGGTAAAATGGGTCGAGATTTCTTCGGACGAAAAAACTTTCCGGTCTTCTTGCTCAGTCATGGTCGTGGGCTCCTTCTGCGTTAAAGGTTGGCGTGGAACTCCCGGGCGAACAGCCGGTGAGTGAAATAAACCCAGTCCTGCGGATTGGCGCAGGGGATCAAGCGGTAAGTCTCCCCCGCGACCTTGGGCAGGCGCAGTTTGTAGCGGTCGATGGCCTTGCGCTCCCCGGTGCATTCCCTCCATGCCTCCAAGTAAGCGGCGGTTTGCGGCCCGGTCAAGGCCCCCTCGCCGGTCTTCACGTCGATCAGGGCAAGGCGCTTGGTCAGGGGCAGGTAGCACAGGATATCGAAGGTGCCGGCATACCAATACTTGAGGCTGTGAACCCTCTGCTCGACGGCGATCAGCTCGGGGCGGTAGTCGGCTTGCCATTGAACCAGGGCCTTGACTGAGGGCTCAATCTCTTCGGGGTAGAAGATGGCGTCAATGCCGTGATTGAGCGCCAAGTCCATGACCTTGTGCACTGCGCGGCCGTAGTCACCCGCAGATCGAATGACCTCAGCGGCGATGGTTTGACCGTTGAGGGTGTTGACGTAAAACTCCCGGTCGCCGTATTCCACCCGGACCAGTTCATTGAGAACGCTGGTCACCCCGGGCAGCCGCCGGCCGTCGTAGGTGTAGCTGTGGGTTTTCTCGTCGAAGACCAGGCCGGGAACCTCAGGGCAGCTCACTTCTCTCCCTCCTTTTCTGCGTCGTTTTTCATTTCAGCTATTAATAGGTTCGCTCGTTCCGCTTGCTTTCTCACTGGCCCCGGGAGAGGAACCTCAAAAAACGACGCAGGGAGAGTGAGGGGTCTCTCTTGGGGTATTTTCACTTCCCTTGACTCCCTTGACTCCCTTGACTCCCTTGGCGCCCGCTCTTCTTTTTCGATAAGGTGTCCATTCTCATGCATGTTGCCGACAACAATACAGCTGTCCTTGATATAGTCCGGATTGGCTTGTCCTAAGTCGTATCCATAAACGACACTGCAGCAGCCGCAACTCTCTTCTTCTCCCTGGTCACCAATAACAAAAAAAAGTGTTGTGGCGGCCAGTGTGTCAAGAAGGATATCTTTTTCAAAAACCACAGTATTGTTTTTGTCCACCAACCCAGTCGACTGCATCAAGTCGAACTCCCTGCCGATAACCGTATATTCGGCAGCCAACTCCAGGACAAAAAGAGCCTTCCCTTGAATCATCTTCATGTTTCCATGGTCGTACATGCGAAATTCAATCGGCCTCATTTCTTCCTCCCGGCGTCCACCAGTTCCTGCTTAAAAATCGACTCCGTCGCCTGCGGGATCCGCCCCGTCCCTCCGCAGTCCTCACACTTGCTCGGCAAAATCTGGAATGCCATCTTGGCAACCTTGCCGGACCCTCCACACCGGCAGCAAACCCCGGGTTTTGTAGCCACGAACAGCCAGCCCAAGGGCAACTTACCCGCAATCCCCTGCGGCAGCTGCTTGACCACGTCGCCGCGGAAGATGGTCAGGCCGTAGCCATGCTCTCTGGCAACCTTTCCTGCCAGTTCAATCCCGCCGAATGCCTGCTCGGTGGTGATCATAAGATTCACCAGGTCATCGCGGCGCCAGGGGGCGATGATGCGCTGGTTGCCAATCTGGTGGAAGGTCTTGATCATGTTGCCCTTGCCCACCTCAAGCAGTTCCACCGCCTGCTCGAGGGGAATCATGATGCGCTTCTCTCCGGCCATGACGGGGACTACTCCTTTTCTTTCGACGCGAAGGAGGCGTCGATGTCCTGCTGCTCGCGCACCTTCGCCAATGCCTCCAAGGCGGCCTCGTCGTTGAGTTCGCCAATCTGCGCCGCCGAGATTTTGCGCTTGATGGCGAAGGCCAGATACTGGCCCATGGCGGCCTCGTCGCCCTTGCAGATGGTGCCTAGCAGGTTGTGCAGCTCGAGGCGGGGGCCGGTCAGGGGACCCTCTACGACGGGTTCCGGTTTTTCAACATGATTTGATGAATGATTCTGGTCCTTTTCAGGCTTGGCCTTCGGCTGAGGCTTGGCCTTGGGCTCTGTGGCTGGCTTGTTGGCCGCTGCGCTGGGCTTGAGGCCGACTTGCTGCTCGAGTGGCTCCTTTTCTCCCACCTCAAACCAGTCCGTCGGGGTACTCATCCCATCTTTGAGGCTGTTATAGACCTTGCGCAGGCCTACAAGTTGAGCCGGAGCGATAGAATCCATGCGGCGCTGGATGCGCTTTTCAATCATGTCCTTTGTTACGCCGTATTTGTCGAAGGCTTCGACCATTTTCTTGATGGCTTCAGGGGAAGTGTCGGCCTTCGCCTTCATGGTTTTCTCGACCTCGCTCACTGCGGCGTCAACCACGTCCCCGGGAATAATGCCCAGAATGCAGGCGCGAAGCCGCCGTGCTCCCTGGTTGGCGACCAGTTCATAAATGTCGCGAGGATCTTCAAGCTTCTTCTGTCCCTGCTTCGTGTGGCGAACGTGCGGCACCTGAAACACCTTCACTTGCCGGGTGTTGGTTTCCACGTCCCAGGCAAACGCCTCTACGGTCGACTCTCCGGACCCCTGCTCAAGCTCTCGGATGCCGAACTGCAGATTTCCCCAGTTCTGAGCCAATGCCTCAGCCATGCGAATGGAGGGACCGGTAATTTCGCTCCCCCCACGGCTGTAGGTGTAGAGCGCCTGTTCTGCCAACGTTGGGCGCTGGCAGGCATTGATGATACGATCCACGGCTTCTTGCTGATTTCGTGGAAACTTTTTTGCCAAGATGATGGCAGCTTGAACCTCAGCAATTGCCCGCTGAGTTTCCTGTTCAACCAGTGCCCCGCCACCCCGCTGGACGATCCCCATATCAAGTCTTTCGTTGCTCACGCTTCCCCCTCCGGACCGGCCTGCGCCAGATCCTCTAGTTTTGCCCCCAGGCGTTTTGCAATGGCCTTGGCGATGTTCAAGTTGACGTTCGACAGTTTCCCGGCCTCAATCTGACCAATCCGCCGCTCCGACAGATCGGCCGCAACAGCGATATCCGCCAGCCTCAAATCGGCCCCTTCGCGCAGCTTTTTCAATCTCGTTCCATCAATTCTCATTGTCTCAATCACCCCCTTTGGTTGGCGTTGCTTTTACGAAACAATAACGAAACGCTTTCGCCGTGTCAAGCGAATAAAATAAAAAAGCCCCTGACAGGGGAGGGACCCGTCAGAGGCTCTTTCGTCTGCCCACGGAAATGGCGCGAGACGGTTTTATTTAAGCATGGGCGGCCAGGGTTCGCAACCATGGCCGCAAGCCCCAGAGTTTTTATCAAGCGCACCGTAAAACCCGGTCACTTCAGGGCCGGGAGAATGTCATTGGAATCGCAGTTTGCCGGTCCCTGCGGGAGAAACATTCGTTTTCCCGCTGATCCCCATTTTCACCGCACCGGAAACTTGCCCGCTTGGTTCCTCGTTAACCTGCACCGTGGCGCTGATCGTTGCGCTTCGGTTGTCGGCTGCATCGCGCACAGTGAGGTAGCCCCGCCGTAGTCCCAACCCCCCAACCGTGAAGCTGGTCGGTGGATAGGGTAGCCAGCCGGTCGAGCCGGGGGCGTTTGGCGACTCCGACAAATAGTATTGTGTGACCGCCACGTTGTCGGTGCAGGTTGCCGACAATGAGATGTTCAGCGTCGTGGCTGGGTTGGTGGCGAATGAAAAGGCCGAGCAAGAGGGGTTGGTGGTGTCAACAGAAGCGATTGCCGCAAAACCGATTGGGCCAGTATCCGCAACAACATAATCATCATATTCCCATGCAGTCCAATTGTTCGGAGTCATTACTGGCCCCTTATCTCGGATGCTACTGTTTCCTGTGCCAAGTTGCGCTCTATCAAAACCAAGGGTTGTCGGCCAACCAATCGGCACACTTGCTGCCGACGGAACGGAGTAGTCCTTGTTCGGTCCCCCGTCAACCCAACACTCTTTTATTGGGTTGGTTCCCCCTCTAAGGTGGACCTCGATGGTGTGCCACTTTCCGTCAGCTAATGATGCAAAACTTGCACATGTTAATTTTGTGTCTCCATTGATTGTAGACGCGATTTGCATGTTACCGTGACTTCGCAATGACGCTGTTGTAGGAACCGTTGTGCCGTTGAAATTGACATAGACTTCGTGACCGTTGGTGAACTGCGTCCGCCACATTTTTATATAGGACATCCCTTCGCTAGAGGTAAGGTCAAAATCCGTAGGAATTTTCATTGTCCAGCGAAAGTACGCATCTTGTGCGTTCATTGCCCCGACACACTGCGGGCCAGATGTATACATGAAAACAGACATCAACCCATAATCGTACCATTGGGATGTAAACAAAGGGTGGAACCACTCTTTGAACGATCTATCGTCTGCTCCAAGCCGGCCCGGGGATGTGATTTCTACGGAGTTTTTCGTCACTCCATCAAACGTCCCATTTGACCCTGCAATCGACGCCCAACCTCCGACGAATGGGGTTGCCTGGGTGCAATAGGCACGGGCACCAAAAACGGTGTCTTGAGTCCATTTTGTTGTATTGAAATCATCTTGGAACAACACTGCGGCACCAGCCTTCTCTACAAGCAAAAGACATAGAAAGACGCCAACCAGTAGAGCAAATGCATTTTTCATTTCAAGCCTCCTTGCTTTTAAAAGTTGAAATCAGAGGCAGAAACGCGAATATCGTCAAAAACAAAATCCCCGCCAGACCCAGCGCCAAACAGAATTTGATTACCCGCAGTAATGGTGTTGCCGTTTAACATTTCTCCGGCAAAAGTCCACGTTGTTCCATTGGTACTGACCCAATATCTCGCAACCCCATCTCCGATTCCTGTACTTTTGGCGAAATATATTTTTACGAAATAATCTACACCTGGGGTTATCGTGTAGTCCGTGCTAAAAGATGAACTGTCCGCTGAAATCTTGATCGTTGTTGCGCCAGTCCGGCGTAGCGCAGCGAGAGTCATCCCACCTTCCGATTGGCGCACGGTCAAAAAAGTGCTGTTTGCTGCTGGCATTGTATTAATGCGCAGCTTGAAGCCGACATAACCTGAATCTTGCGCAGTAATTGCGCCGTTGATACTAACCGGATCATACGCCCTAAACGAATGGAGTCCCTCTAGTGGGGACACTCCATAGTCAAAATTGAATCCCGTTCCCGAAGCAAGAGTAAACCCACTTGGTAAACCTGCACCTTCGGCCCCTTCAAACTTGTAGGTATTAAGATAAGTAAAGCCCGGCAAGCCGGTTCCACTTAAACTCGCAGATGCCTCACCAGCACTTACGCTCGCCGTTTTCGCCCCTTCGGTTGTCGGACTAAAAACCACGTTGGCCGTGCAACTAGCCGAAGGGGCCAAGGATGCACCACAGGTGTTACCACTTAGGCCAAAATGCAAAGCGTCTCCCCCGCTGAGGGCCGGGGCGACAAACGGATTTTTGGTCGCCAGCCCCGTATTGGTCCAAGTGAACTGCTGTGTGGCGCTGGAACCCCCTGTGGCGGTGTCGGCGAAAGCCTTGGTACTTGGGGAGACGGTAATGACAGGAGTCTGATAGACCAACTGAACGCTCCTGGTTCTCGCTAATGCCGTGTCATCCGTCGCCCGCACCGTCACTGTTGAGGCGACGTTCGGTGTCAAACTGGCCCCGGTTATGTCCTGGCTCCACGGTGTCGTGAGGGGAACAATGTTGCTCCATGCTCCACCGTCGATTTGATACTCCAGCGCGGTGACACTGCCATTATCCGTTGCGGTTCCGGTCAATGTCGTGGTCGCTGCCGTAAATGCCACCGTGCCGGTCTGGTCGATGGTCAGGGTCGGGAACCCAGCCAGCGCCAAATTCGCATCGAGGGCGGTAACTTGATCTTCAAGGGCTACCAGCCGAGCGACCAACCCGGTAATGTCGGTTTGGGCGTGTTCGTGGCTGGACGGCGTGAACTCACTCGGAACTCCGGTAAGACCGGCATAAGTAGCTTCGCCCGGCACCACCGGCACACCATCAACAGTCAACGTCCCTGATGCATAATCAGCCCCGCCCGTTTTGATGCCAGGGGTAGGAGTCCAACTGCCGCCTGCGGTGGTGCAAATCGACTGGCTATCGTAAGGTGTCCAAGTGGCCGCGTTGGCTTCACAGGTCGCCTTGGTGGTGTAGGTGCCGTTGCTACACACACCGAGCGGCGTACATGGGCCGATGTCCTGTACGACCAGCACCTGTCCGATCCCGGTGCCGGTGTCGTAGGTGCCAGCCGTACCGAGGCCGACAGCGGTTTGCAAGTCGGCTTGGGTTTCGGCTATGATAACTGTGCGACCAACCGCTCCGCTGTCGCTAATTTCGGTTGCCGGGTGCTGGTGGGTTGTCGGGGCGCGGGAGTCGCTGACCTGGTCGGTGTTAAGCAGGGTGCGAATGGCGGCCACGTCGGCGGCGGTGAGCAGGGAGCGGCCGGCGGCGGTGGAGTCGCTAATGGTGCTGGCCGGCTGAGAGTGTCCTAGGAGACTATATTTCGCATCCCCTCGGGCATTATCCAGGTATTGAGGGTGGTCGTCGTCGGATTTACCTGTCAGCGCCCCATGATCACTTACCCCACCTCCGCCGCCGTCTGATACAACGTAGGGCAAAGCGTTCCAGGCGGTTACGCCATCGCCAAGTTTTGCCTTGCGGGTATCGGTTTCCCATCCAACCTCACGATCTGCAAGCACTGTGTTTGCTGATATCCAGGCTGCGGCCGTGTCACCGCGCTGCTTGATGGTGGTGGCAGCAGAAGAGGACCCAGCCACCAGGAAGAGAATTAATAGGACCAGATAGACAACCTTCTTCATTGTGCGCCTCCACCGTCAAGGATAACTTGAGGGACAGCATCAGCGCCCCCGCCATCGAGAATTGTTCCGTCGCCACCGACGCCGACAGCTACAGACCATTGCCCGTTTTGACGCACATACTGGCTGCCGTCGTTTGGAGCATCGGCCAAATAGCCGCTATGGCCATGGCCCAGCAAGCTGTAGAGCCCGACATGATCCCCCCAACCGTAAACCTCCGTGAACATGCTGTTGAGTTTGGTTCTGAAACTGAGGCTGGTTTCTCCGTCGAGCAGCGTTTGTCTGGCACCAAAGGCCGACGAGGTAATCAGCAACAGGGCCAGGGCAAGAAAAATCGGTCGTCTTATCATTTAAGTATCCTCCCAGGTCCCTGTGTCGTCCCATATACCGGAATCATCCCAGATCGGAGCGGTGCGCTCGCCGGTCAGCTCCACAAAGATCTGAACCGGGTCATCATCGATCGGTATCGTCACCATGCCGGCAGCCCCCCGTCGATCACCACGTCAGCCAGGGCCAGCCCGTAGACATTCGCATCACCCGCCACCATGTAAAGGAAAACCGCCTTGGCCGACGAAACGGCAATGGCGGCAATGTCGGCAGCAGACAGGGTGGCCTCAAAGTTCCCGTTTACCCCTTGAACCACCGCGGCTGCCCGCAGGACTTGGGTCAGGTCGCTGGCACTACAGATTTTGACCCGAACGGTCATATCGGCCCAGTTCGCCGGGGCGGCGCCGTTGAGCTTTGAGCCAACACGGAACGGGCATTTCCAGGCGACCCCGGCCCGCAGGGTGATTGCCGCGGGGATTTGATAAATCTCCAACATAGAGCGGATCTCCCTTACGAGCTGGCGCGGCCAAAAACCTTGCAGCGCATCGCGGTCAAGTTGGTTCCGCCGTTGGTGAAGACCAGCCGGCAATATTCGGCTTGTGTCTCAACACTGACAGCGACCCCTTGGGCCCCTGCCGGAACAACGATGTCGGCGGATTCGGCGTCAACTTGGTTGGCAATGCCGGTGGTAGAAAACTGGACCTTGAGCGTCCCGGCGTGGCTGGCGAAGGCGGCGCCGACAATCCGGGCGTACTCGTCGCAGCGCACCCAAGCCGAAGTCAGCACAGCGGCGGCCAGAGGGAAGGTGTCGCCGTCGAACCAGATCAACGGATTGAGCCCGGCAAAAAGGTTTCCGATTCCGCCTCTGCGGTTTTTGAACTCGAATTTGTAGGCCATGGCGTGTCATCTCCCAGTGTTTTAGGTGCGAATGAAATCGACATTGCGATAGGCGCGGGTACGGGCGCACATCTTGTACCCCTCCCGGCTGCCGTTGTCGTTGGTGTTGCCCTCGATGGTGGTGAAGTAGTCAGACTCAAAACTGGTTACAATCCCGGCGTGAACCCAGTCGCCGGCGGTTTTGCCGCGCAGCAGGAACACAGCGCCAGGCACCAGTCCGGCGCGACCGGCGAAACCATCCAGCCTGCCAGCAGATTCGGCCTGCCATGCCATGTTGTCGCAGGACCAGGTATATTTGAACCAGGGCTCAACCGGTGGAAACACTGTGGCCGCCCGCTGCAGGATCACCGAGACACAGCCGGCGCACCAGGGGAAATCCCGCCCCTCTTTACCCTTCATGAAATGCCGCACCCAGGGGCCGGAGTTCTCGCCTCCGACCTCCCGGGGCTTCTGGCAAAGGTAGTGCTTCGCCACCTTCAGGACCGCATCGGGATAGGTGTTGGCTTTCACGCCGGACAGGTTGACGGCGGCGGCCAGCGGCAATGACAGAATTTGTTCCGTCAGATCATCGACAGCACCAGTCTCCGGCAGCCCGTTGTCAGCCTGGAGTTTGCGCAAAGCCCCCCTGGTCGCCGGGCCGTTGATGCCATCCACTTTCACCAGATATCCGTGTAGGCAAAGCCATTCCTGGGTTTCCTTCACCGTCATCATGTCGGCTTCTCCGCGATAGGTTCGGGCCATGGGATTGAGTTCTTGGTCAGCTTCTGATCAACGTCGATGGCGCTGGAGCAGCCCTTGCACAGGGCTTTAAGTTGGTAGGGGTGGTCAGGGTGCTTGCACCACATCTCCAAGGCGAACCAGCCGAAGTAGTAGCACTTCCCTCCACTCATAGGATTATTCTCAACACCATGCCAACAATGATCCCGCCGACAACGGAGCCGACAGCGGCTAACAACACCCCCCACCCTTTGAGGGCAAAACTCCCTGGCTGACGAGTTAGGTCATTGATGCGTTGCTCAAAAGAATCAAGTTTCTCCCACTGTTTTCTATCCGATTCACCAAGATGTCGAATCTCTGTCTGGTTGACGCCGCTCTCTCGCATCAGCGTGGCGACTTCCTCCATGATCTTTGTGGCTACCTTCAGTTGTGCCGAAATCTCTGGTAGGGCCGACACGGCATCCTCAAGCCTTCGAATTGGTCGATTCTGAATGCATGATGCAACGTCATGGAGCATAAGGGCTTCCCCCGCTAAGAAATAAATGAAGGCCGCCCGACATCCCCGACTTTTCAGGGATTCCGGGCGGCCTCTTGTTCAGATGAGCCGCTTCTTGCTTTACTGCCCACGGTATAGGAGGGCAAGGGCTTTCGCAACTAAAACCGCTCCCCGTACCTCTCAACCGCCAGTTTTTGCAAGCGGTTTTTCTCTTTGGTCAGAGCGTCAACGCGCCGCTGTTTTTCCTCCCGTTCCATGGTGCGTGAACTCCAGACCAAGCGGGTCATGTTGTTGATTTCCTGTAACCGCTCCTGCACCTGGTTCAAGGTCGGCCGGGCCGCGAGTTTGTCGGCGTTCTTGGCCAGCAGCTCGTCGGCCAGTTTGATATTGCCTTGCTGCCGATAGCGTTTGATGGTGGCATAGACCTTGGCGGCCTCGTTGGCCATGTCGTAGAACTCGCTGGAATACTTGGTGGTGCGCGGATCCTCGTCGCGCACAAACCGATTGAGCACCGGCAGATCCTGCACCGACCCGGCCGGCGGCTGCGGGTAGTCTCCGGTTTTGCGCAAGACCGCATCGGAAGCCATCAGGGCGTAGGTTGAGATAGACGACACATACCCGTACAGCAGATGCTCCATCCGCCTTGGGCTACGCAGGAACTCCGGGGCGCTGTCAGGCATCCCCTCTGCGATCAGGCGCAGCGTCTCGCTGGTCCAGGGTTCAAACTGCGCTTCTGGTTGCAGTCGTTGCAGATGAAGCGGAACGATCGGGCTGCCCTTGAAGAAACTCTTATTGGCGACCTGCTCAACCACCGGCTTGAACAACTGGGGCAGGGGCTCAAAGGCGAAGGTGTCGAGGAACATGCGGCCGATGCGCTTTGCGAAAAGATCGCCTTCTGCGTCCCGGATCAAGAACATCATTCGCTCGGGAATCGTCGCAAACACCGCGCCGACCTCGAAAGGCTTGGGCAGGCGGAAATGTCCGAATGGGGTGAAGAAGTGCCAGTAAAGATCCTTGTCCCATTCAGGCAGATCCTCATAGTCGGGGTTGCCCATGTTCAGGGCCATCAGGGCAATTGATGCACCCGTCAGAATGAGGCCCTTGGCCGCAAAGGATCTTGGGTTGGCCTTGGCGCCGCGGTACAGCCGGTTCAGTCCTTGAACCCTGGCGTTAAGGAAGGGGATGGTCTGCACCAAGAACTGCATCAGCTTGGCGTCACCGGTCCTCGAGAAGTTCAGCACGTCCATTGCCTGGTAGGCGGCCTCCGCGGTGCTAGCGCCCTGGCGCAGGGTCTGCTCGAAGACTACCAAACGGTTAGCCGATTCGGTAGCGGCGCCGATCTTTTTGTAAAATCGCCATAGCTTGCGGGGAGAATTCAGCACGGTCGCCTGGAAGTTATTGCTCTGCATCGTCCTGACCTGGTCGGCAATCAGGGCCCGCGTCCCTTCTTTGCGAACATGGTAATACCCGCCACCGCCGCCGCCGGCCGCCATGACCTTGAGCAGGTTGGTGTCTGTGCCCATGGCCCGCAACAGGTGCTTGGTGGACGACAATAGCGGCTTCATCTTGGTATGGGTGACGACCCAGGTCGACAAGGTATCCCGCAGGTAGTTGGCCAGCATGAAGGCCGGATTGACCGTGACAGACGTTGTCAGCAGGCGCTTGGCCTGTCCCATCAAGCGCAGGATGCCGTCATAGTTTACCGGACCCATCGAGGTGATGGAGCGCAGCAGCACCGGGTCATTGACCTTGAAGTACCGCGGCTTGCCTTGGTAGAGGACGCTGACGATATCCTTGCCCTGCGGTGCCCAGCGGGCGAGCAGTTTGCTCCAGGCTCCCAGTTCCGCATCGGTGAATTCTCCAACCTGGCCAAGGCCTGTGTCGGTGGCCGTCTGCCAACTGGTATCGTTGTCGGGCAGAATGCCGGCGTTCTGCAGCGCCTTGCGGATCATCGAGTTGGGCACCATGACCGGCTTCCAGGTCTTCGAGATTTCCTCGACGGCGCCCAGGTTCTCGGTCATGTCGATGATTCGCTGCGCCGCCACGTTCTTGAAGGAGGAATCGATCAGCTTGGAGGCGTTCAGAATCATATTCTCTATGACGTTGATCTTACCTTCGCCGCCCTTGAGCCGCATGATGCCGCTGCGCTGGCCGGCTAGGCCCTTCTTCTTGAACGGGCCCTTGGCCCCCTCGCCGGTCCCTTCGATCTCTTCCACCACCCGGTAGAAGGGGATGTAGTCGTTCTGCTCCCACTGAGTCCTGGCCGCGCCGTCGATTACCCCGGTCGCCTCGGCCATGTCCAGGATCTTGCGGTTGAACTCCTGATACTCGTTGAAGACCTCGCGGAACAGCGGGTATTGCTGCTCCAATGGCAATAGCGCGTCAATCTGCGCCTGGGAAAAGTTGCGCTCCCGGCCCTCCCCGATCAGGCGAGAGGCGCGAACAGCGGCCGCCCAGCCCTCCCACAAGCGCAGCAGATTGCCGTCGGCGTGGTTGGTCAGGGGCGCGAAGATCGCCGCGAACCCCTTGCCGCCCTCGGCGTCCTCAAGCTGAAAGGAGCCATTGCGGTACACCATGGCTCCGCGCATCATGATTGCAGCCAGCACGGAGTCGAGGTTCTTGGTCATCCGGGCCGCCTTCGATGGCGAAATGGCCGCGTCGAGCAGTTCCCCAAACTCTTGGATCTCGTAATCTTCAACGCTGGCGAACTCATCGAGGTAGCCCTGGCGCAGGCTCTGGCCGTCGATGCTGACGACCCGGCGAACCAGGTTGGAAATCCGCTCGCTCCAGGTCATGTCATGCTTCGGCGTTACCATCGTGGCGTCGAGGGCAGCTTCCTGCTCCGGGGTTCCGATCGCCCGGCGTTTCAAGGTGGGTGCTGCGTCTCTGCCATAGGGGCGCTTGCCGTCCACATGCCCGCCCTTGTCCAGCTTGCGTTTGCCGCGGGCGATCAGCGCCACCAGGTCGGCGTCGGTGTATTTCCAGTCGGTGAAGCCATGGCGGATCAGCCAGGTCTTGATGGCTTCCACCGCCCGGGCGATCAGGTTGGGGTGCTCGTTACGCTCGGCGACCTGAGCCAAGATCTCTTCAGCGGTTCTGAGGCGGTCGAAAGGATTGGACAGATCGTGTTTGTACTCAGCGCCTACGGTCTTCATTCGCCGGGGGAATGCCTGAGCGATCATGTTCAGCACCGGGACGGCGTCTTTGCCCAGCAAATTGCGGAAGCCGACATGGCCGTAACCTTCGTGGAAGATGGCGGCCTGCACCTTAGCGGCGGATTTGGCGCGATTGGCTAGCACGTAGATGTCAAGGCCGGTCGTTTCATCGAGCAACGCAACCACCGCGCCGCCGTCCTCGTTGGCCTTCTCGACAGCCTCTTGCAGGTAGTGTGGTAGCTCCTTCTCGTTTGCCACCGGATGAAAGCGCAGATAGTCTGGGAATGCTTGGATTGGGCCGGCCATAGCGGCCCAAAGTTTGGGCAGGGTCATGCCGGGGGTTTTGCTGGTGGCGTATTGCGGGTAGCTCGCCGGGGTTTTGTCGGTCAGAGTCATGAAAGGGACGACAGGCTGACTCTTGATGGGCACCATTTCCCCGCCCATAAGCTCTACCGCCGCGCCAGCCGAGGATGTTGCCGCCTCTTTAAACGAGGTCCCTTTTTCCATTTCGGCAATGACGCCACGAATCCCGGAATCGACCGCCGTTCGGTTGACGGACCACTCCGTTTTCTCTCCCGTCAGCGGGCTGACGAAAACGTCTCGACCGAAAGCGGCCGTTATCTTTTGGGCCTTCTTCAACTGGTCCAGCGTGTATTCTGGCCCGACATACTCCCGCCGCGTTCTGAGGGTGTCGTCGCTCGTCAAAATCTCAGTAGACCCTACCGCCCCCTTACCATGCTTCTTGAACAGCGCTGGGAGGGTGACATCGTACAGGCGCTTCAGGCCTTCGCCGCCGACAGAAAGGTCTTCTCCTTCAATGTTTCCCTTGTTCGGATCTTCGAGTATCCTCTTGGCAAGATCCTTACCTATCACTTCATCAAGGCGCTTCCCCACCAACGAAGATTGCCCATAGGCCCAAAGGACTTCTCCCGACTGGTCCACCTCTAGCGACTGAGTAACGCCGCCGGCCATGTCTATGTTAATGGCCCGACTCGGCTTCCCGGATGCGCTGCTGGTCGCTATTTGGTCCCAATACTCAATCTTGTCCACCTGCTTGCTCAGATCGTACCGGTTCGCCTGCATCTCCCCGGGGGTCCAACTAACCGCGTCGAACCCGTTCTCCTTGGCGTAGGACAGCACCCGCTTGACGCCGATATCGTAGATGCGCTTGCGAAGGAACTCCGGCATTTTCTTCTGGTTCGCGTCGGATGGGCCTTGCATTTCTTCGACAAAAAGGGTGCGCTTGCCGTCTACAGTGCGCTCGTTAAATCGGATGCGGACGATGGGGTTTGCCACCTCTTTGTATTGATCGTGACCATCACGCCAACCCTTGACCCCAAATTCCTTCGTTCGTTTTTTTATCGTGTATCCGGCGGGGTAAAGGGTGAGCATCTTTTCTGCTTCGGCTAGCGTATCAACGGCGATGAACGGGTTGCCGTTTGGGCGAACCAGTGCATACTCGTAGATGTCGGCCTCATTGGTAAACCCTGGTGCCGTGACAAACAACTCCCGGTAAGACCCCTCAACCGCGCCGGGTTCGACGTATTGGGAGAAGTGGGTGGGACCTCCATCCTCGATTGATCGGCGGGCTTCTTCGGCTTCTCTTCGCGTATCGTAAGTCCCACCAATAGGGTCATCGTCGTTTTCAAGAAAGACCCCCCACCGACCGTCTACTTCGTCAACAACAAGCTCTCCACCGCTTGAGTCAAAACCACTCTCCCCCAACACCACATCCTCAAACTCCAGCGCGTTCGCCCGCGCAAGACCCGCCACATCCTCCTTGCTGACAGTCTTCTTGCCTTCGACCTCTGCGAGAATCCCGGACTGCTCCAGCTCGTCGCGGGTAATCCCCTGCTCCGGCTTCTGAATCCACCGCAGGAAGTCGGCGGCGTTCATTTTTGCGGGCATTTTCTGCTCGATGATTTGGCCAAGTTTGGAGAACCATGAACGGGCTGTCTCCTGGGTCGAGAAGGCAAAGCTCTGCACCCCCTGCCCCTGCTGCGCCCACACTTTTCCGCTCTTGATGTCCCTGAAAATGTCCTCGACTGTATCCTTTCGAAACAGCCTCAGCAGGTTGCGGGCGAAGTCGTAAATGCGCTGGAAGAAACCGCCAGGCTGCCCGGGGCTCCAAGCCTCGTAGGCTTTGGCTGCGGCTTCCTCGGTTTTGTGTTTGGCGAGAACAAGGTTGCGCTGCGACTGGTTCAGGGCCAGGGCCATTGCGGCGTGGAAGTGTTCGTGGGCAAGGGTGCCTTCTCCTGCCTCTTTGGCCAGTCGGATAATCCCTACCGCGTCGAGATAGGGGGATGTGCGATATTCCCCGACTGCGATTTCACCTTTGCTGGGGGTCTTGCCGTACCCTTTGGAGTAAGCGGCCTCGTTGATTGTGATGTGCTCCCCGGTCTTGACCGTGACCGATGCGCCATTGGGGAGGGAGACAACCCACTCATTCGGGGCGTTTTGCTCGATCTTGGTTGCCGTTGGGAAGGCGGCCTTAACGGTGGCGTCGGTGATGTTATCGGGAGCGGGGGCGGTGCTTGTGGAGTAAGAAGCTGTGCCTTCAGTTGCCTCACCGCGCAGGCTCATGATCCCGGCCGACGGCTTCTCAGCCTTCGACATGACGACACCCACCAACTTTTTGCCGGAATAGACCAGGTAGGGGGTTTTCCCCATGGCGAACCCGTCCGGCGCATTGAACCTTGCGTCAGGGTATTGGCTCCTGATGAAGTCGAAGTAATTGGCGTCGATGGGATATCCCTTGTCGAACCAGATACCGCGCCCCTCCTTGGTCTGCGTGAAGCCGATAGGGGTAAGATCGTCTCCGGGTTGGTGGTTCGCGACCTGCTGAAGGTTGACCTCTTCGCTCTGCGCCTTGAGTTGGGCGTCGAGTTGAGGCGGGATCTTGCCGACCAGGGCATAATGCCCGTTCGAAAATGCTGGCTCTCCGTTGAGATTGCCAAGATAGAGGCGGCGAGTCTTCGGGCTGTTGTCGTTGTCTCCTTTAGCAAGCAGGTGCCATTTTACTGCCGCAGGCTTGTAATCCTCGAAAGGAATGCCGTCAGCCGGATCAGTTCCGGTGATGGTGTTGCCGTCATCATCGACCACCACCGGGCGCCCAGCGCTGCCCCTGGCGGATCCACCGATCGCCATCCACCGAGCAAACTTCTCGCTCGGTTTGAAGTCCTTGTCCTGCCCCTGGCTTGCGGTGCTGCTTTGCAGTTCGGCCAAAACCTCGGCATGACGGCTGCGCCTTTCTGCCAAATGGTCAGCCTGCTCGAAGGGAAGGCCGAGCTTCCTGGCCGCCTCTTTGCCCTGCTGAATCAGTCCGTCTCTGTGCGCCTCAGCGCGCTGGATGAAGGTCTTGAGTTCTACCGGGTCGGCCAAGGCGTCAATGCGGTTATCCAGGCGGGTGATCAGACCAGAGGGTGAAATTTCCTCGCCGGCAGAGTAAAAACCCACGTCCCGCTTGCCAAGTGGCGTATGCATTTCCACCGCAATGGAACCGCCAAAAAGGCCCCTGATGGTGACCTGGAAGCCGCGGTAGGAAGCCAGAGGGGTTTCGATGGTTGACTTGCTTTGAATGTAGTCGACAATCTCCTGCCCCAGCTTGGCCCTGGCCGCCTTGGAGTTTTCCTTGATAGCTTCCTCGTTGTGCTTTTCGCGGGCCTTTTTGTCTTTCTCGCTCTCCCCCTGGGTGCCCTCTTCGATTTTGGCCCGGAACTCCTTGCGGCCAATGGTGATAGACCACTCGGGCGAACCGCCCTTATGTGGCTTGGCACCGGCAATCTCGGCCGCCATCTTGGCGCTGGCAACCCTGGTAGTGGTTTCCCTAGGGGCATCCTGACCTTTGCGAATCATTTCCTCGAAGTTGTACTTGCTGCGCCGCCAGCCATATTCCTCGGCTTCCAGGTCCTGAATGGTCTTGCGCAGGGTGATTTCTTCAAGGATCAGCGGATTGCCACTGGCCGATGCTTTCATTTCGGCGGCGTTGGCTGCGTCCTGGCCCACATCATCAACCTCGCGGGAGGTGACCGCGCCGCTGCGGACCTGGCCGATAAACGAGGCCTTGGTTTCAATAACCTGCCAGCGCCGGGCGTCCAGGGTCAACTCGGTCGCATAGCGTTTGATGTCGATCTCGAAGCCGTCCGGGTCGGCCCCATAGAAAAGGTTGCTTTGGCGAATGATGCGGCCCTCGCGCTGCTCCAGGTCCCGGGGGCGCCATGGGGCGTCGAGGTGGTGGAGCGCCACCAGGCGGTCTTGCACGTTCATGCCGGCGCCCATCTTGACGGTGGAGCCAATCAGCACCCGCACCTTGCCGCTGCGCACCCGGTCAAACAGATCCTCTTTTTGCTTGTCGGTATTGGCGTCATGGATAAAGGCGATCTCGGCAACCGGGACCCCTTTACCGATGAGCTTCTGCTTGATGTCGTCATAGACCGAAAAGGACGAGGTCAGCGCGGAGATATCAGCGTAGCTAAATGCCTCCAACTTCTCCATGGCCTCTTCGTCGCCCTGCTCGGCCCGGGCCATCAGGCCTTCAATCTCCTTGGCCTGCTTGTCTCTGCCTTTCTTGGGCACAGAGAGGTCACAGAAAACCAACTGCGCTCCCTTCTTCGCCTTCCACTTCTGCCAGACCTCGAAGATGTTATCGACGGCGGTGTTGATCTTGCTCCCGGGAAGATCGGCCGCGTTCGGGTCAATCAGGCGCATATCAAGCGCCGCCTTGGCCGCCTCGCTGGTCGCCTTGAGCGGGTTGTCTTCTCGCGGATCCTTGGGCATGTTCTCCATGCGCCAAACGATATAATCCATGAAGCTGGCTTGGTCCTCAGACCGGCTAACCACCACATTTTGTGGCTTGCCACCGCGGATCTTCGGCACCGGCCAGCGTTCTCCCCTTGCCGAGTATTGATCCTGCAGCATTTTGAGGGTAATCACGTCGGTAAAACTGCGGTAAGCGGTCATCAACTCCGGCAGATTCACGAACTTTTTCAACCCGGTCACCAGGCGGTAAGAGGTGCCGGAGGGTGCCAGTTCCCAATCAGAAACGGGGGTGGCAAAGGTATCGGCCCAGGCGTCGAAATGCAGCAACCCCATGCGCTTGAGGTTGTCGTAATCAAGGTATCGCTGCATGTGGTACATCTCGGCCATGCTGTTGGCTATCGGCGTACCGGTGGCGAAGTAGACCCCGCGCCCATTGCCCCCGTTGACCTCGGAGATATACCGGGTCTTGACGAACATATCGAAGGCCTTCTTGCTGCCCTTCTGGTTGTTCAGCCCGGAAATGCGGGATTTCTTGGTGACATAGTAGAGATTTTTAAACTCGTCGGCCTCATCGACCATGACGGCATCGACCCCAAGCTCCCCGAAGTGAACCAGGTCGTCGCGCTTCACGTCGCCAAGCGCCTTCAATTTCTCCTGCAGCCGCTCCTTGGCCTTCTCGATCTGCTTGATAGTCCGCTTATCCTGGCGATCGGCCTTCATTTCCCTGATGGCGGCTTCAAGTTCCTCGATCTGCTCGCGGTAGAACCGGGCCTCATGTTCCGGCGGTGGGGGAATAAACTGGTAGGAGCTATGCGCCACAATGACGGCGTCCCAGTCGCCAGTGGAGATTCGGGCCATGAACTGCCGGCGCTTGCTTTTCTCGAAGTCGTTGCGGCCGATGGCCAGCACATTCGCGCCCGGGTAAATCTCATAGAACGCCTTGGCCCACTGCTCGACCAGGTGGTTCGGCACCACGAACATGGGCTTTTTGAACAGGCCCATACGCCGGCCCTCGATGGCCGCGCCAACCATAACGGCGGTCTTTCCCGCCCCAACAACATGATCGGCCAGCCCGCGACCCTCCTGCAGGAACCGCCAGACGACGTTCTTCTGGTGCTCGCGGAAGTCGAAGATCTCATCCGGCACCTTCCCGGGGAAGATCATCAAGGAGCCGTCATACTGCCGCTCGCGATTGGTGTTGTACTTCTCGTTGTAGAGCTTTCCGAGGGTGTCCCTGCGGTCGGCGTCTTCCCAGATCCACTCCTTGAAAGTCCGCTGCAACTCCTTCACTTTGTTCGCGGCAAGGGTGGTTTCCTCCCGGTTCAGTGCCCTGCTGCCGTCGACGTGGGTATCGTAGACGGCGATATCCTGGCCGTTGAGCATCTTGGTGAAGATCTCGTCGCCCGACATTCTCGCGGTGCCAAATTCCTCGCGGGCCTTGATCTGGTTGCCGTAGGAGGTGAACTGGACGGCGAAGCGCCCGGCGGCCTGGATGTAAGATACCCTGGCCGCACCCAGCCCCTTATCCCTGAGGAATTTGGCATAGACATCGCCCGGCACCCATGGCGCCCCCACGTTGACGTGGATATCGATGGCGGCCACGTCCGGCGGCTGCACCTTCTCCAACGCATCAATCCCCTCGCCGTAGCCGGCTTCCCTGGCCTTCTGAAGCTTCGCCTTGACATTGCCAGACAGGTACGCCTCCCCGGTGACCCAGCCGGCCTCCGGATCGCGGAAGATCCTGCCGACCAACTCCTTCGCCAGGGTGGCTTCATCCTGCCCGGTCAGTTCGGTCATGCGCTCCATATCCACCTTGCCGGATTCGCGCAAGGCGATCACCAGGGCGTCTTGCGGGCTGTCGGCAGACTCCGGGCGCACGTAGAAGGCGCGAACCCGCTTGGTGAAGATGTCGGCCTTGGTGGCGGCCGGTGCCGAAGGCTTGAGCCCGGACGCCTTCGCCCGCTCCTTACTGATCCCCGGGTCGTAGTTCTTCTCCAGGGAAAGCAGCAGGGGAAAATCCGGATCATCCCGGAAGGCCAGAGTGTTGGCCCGGTCGGTAATCAGACCGTTCTCTTTCACGAAGGCGTCGTAGCGGCTGTTGAGCTGCAGGCGAAGGTGCTTCAACTGGGCATCGGTCGTGCCTTCGGTCATTTCCAGGCGCACCAGATCCCGAACGCTGTCACGGATACCGAGCAGCCCCTTGACCCGCTGGGCGCTCTTGCCGCTCAATCCTGCCGACTCGACCTGCAGTTTCCCGTTCAGGTCTGGCAGGCGGCGCAATACCTGGCCGTCAGTGCCGACAAGGTAGCCGTACTGCTTCGACCAACCGGCGCCGGCCTCGGGCGCCTCGACCTTGTTCAGCCGGGCCTCGATGTCTTTTCGGCGGGAGGTGATGACGTTCTCTGGTAGGTTGGCGATCATCCCGGCGAGGCGCTCGGCAAAGCTGCGGCCGTCGCTGACTTCGATCAGGTTCGCCATGTCCTTGCTGTAGCGGCCCCCGGTGCGCTCCATGCGCCCCATCATCATTCCCGGATTGGCCACGAAGTAGCTGTTGATGTTGATTGGCGCCCCGCCTTGCGGATCTTCAACGCTGCCGACCTTGGTCCATGAAGTGTCGGCGGTTTCGCCGGGAGCAAGGCGCTGCAGAAAGACCACGTCCGTAGTCACATCGGTCAGGGCGTTCTCGGCAAAGGCCGACGAGGGCAGACGGATCGCGCCAAGCAGCCGGGCATTCTTGGCCAGGTACTCTCTGGCGGTGCCGTTCTGCTGATCCATCAGGTAGTTGGAAACCACCATCGCCAGGACCCCGCCGGGCCTGACCGAATCCAGAGACTTGGCGAAGAAGTAGTTGTGGATGGAGAAGGAAGAAAGGTCCTTGCGGGCAGAGTCAAAAAGCTTCTGATCCCCAAACGGCGGATTGCCAATGGCCAGATCGAAGTAGTTGGGGGCAGACTGGAAGTCTTGAAATCCGGATTGCGTAATTTGCTGCTGCGGGTAGAGGGCTGCGGCAATGGCGGCCGTGGTTGGATCCAGTTCGACGGCGGTGAAGTGGCTATGGCGCTTCAGGTCTTGGGGGGTGAGGCCGATGAAATTGCCGGTGCCCACGGAAGGCTCGAGCACCTTGCCGGAGGTGAAGCCCATGCGGCGCACCGCATCCCACATGCCTCGAACGACAGATTCAGCGGTGTAGTGGGCATCTTGAGTCGAGCGGCGGGCGGCTTTCCACTCATCTTCCGGGAAAAGCTGTTGAAGCTCGCCGTACTCTTTGCCCCATTTATCGTTATCGGGATCGAATGCTTGAGGGATACCACCCCAGCCGACGTAACGGGCGAGGATGGCTTGCTCTTCGGGGGTCGCTGGACGCTTTTCTTCCTGCAGTTGGCGCAAGGTTCGAATGGCGGCCACGTTGTCGCGGTACTTCGCCTTTTGTCCGCCCTTGCCAAGGCCAAACTCAGGGGTGATTACGAAGTCAGTTCCCTGATCACCACTTCTTCCGCTTCGATCCCCTGTGCTCCGTTGCGCATCAGGCTCTCGTACTGGCTCGCTGCTCTCTCGCCCCTCTCCTGCAGATGGCGGTGAAGGCTGCCGTCCGTCTTCATTTCCTCGAACAACGGTTTGCGGTTGTCCATCAGGTGATTCAGGTACACCCTGCTGAACCTGTTCAGGTTGGGGTGTTGCTGTGCGTTCATCTGCGGCCTCCTTGGTATCAAGTATATCACCGATGTCAAGCGCGTCCACCGTGGCTTCGTTGTCCATCCCGGTGCGGTCGAGTCCTGGCCAGTTCCTGGCGGCGGCGTACCACGCTTTGAAATAGGGGGTAAGTTTGGCGGACGTCTCCTGCCCGAGGTGGTTGGCCATGGCTTTGCTGAACCTGACAAACGACCGCGCCCCCGATTCCAGGTGATAGACGGCCAACTCGGCGCCAAGCATCAACAGTTCCGGATCCACCCCGGACGAGAGGCGGCTGGCTTTTTCGCGCAGTTTGGCCGCCAGTTCTTCGGCACGGTCCCGGGTCACCAGCTTGTTGTCGGCGCCGTAGGTTTGGGGAAGGGGTTGGACTGGGGCCGCAGCAGCCCCGGCCATCTTTGACCCGCCATCATGCGCTCGATAAAAAGCATCGGCATAAACTTGCAACTGCTCGTCGCTAACCTTCAGCGCCTCGGCATGCGCATCAGCCACATTCGCGCCTTGGCCAACCGAATAATGTAGTTCCTCGGTAACGGCTTTGCGATAGGCGGTTTTGTATGCAATCGTAAAATTCTGCTGGTCGCTTCCTGGGGCAACGGCCTTGAGCTTGCCGTTACCACCGATCCGGTCAGCCACCCGGCCGAAGAACACCCCTGCAGAGATTGCGGGGTTTTCTGGCGCTTTCGACTCGACTGGCTCGGGTTTAGGTTCAAACCGCTGCAGCTCTTCTGCGGTGAGAAAGTCCAGATCCCCACGATTAAACAGCTCCCTGATGGTAAACGCTTGAGGAACCATGCCCTGCCCTCTGACGGGCACGATCTTGGTCGCAGCCCCAATCTTGACGCCGTTTTCAACGTAGAAGCGAACGCCAATCTTGTCCTCGAACAGTTCTTTGCCGTCACGGTTCTTGCCTACAACCTTCCTGTCGTCGGCAACGCGGGTTGGCGGCGCAGGCTTGGTAGGTGTCAAGGTTTCCTTGACGGTTGGAGCGGGCTGGCTTTTCGGCTCGACCATTTTGCCGGCCTCGGCAACAAGGTCAGCCTTCTTCTCCACCTGCGCAAACATCCCCCGCGCCGACTCCCGGGCGAACTTGTCCACAGCCGAATCCCCGGCATAGGCCTGATCGACAGCGGCGACACTGCCGAGAGTCTTGACCTTGTTGGTGATGAAATCCCGGCGCTCCTGGGGGAGGTCTACTTCATGGGTAACCGCTATCGCAGGTTCGGCGGCGGCCTTCTTGGCGGCAACCTTCTCCTTGTATGCGGCGTGAACATCCTTCTTCGGCGGTTCAGGGGCGGTGACGGGCGGCTCGTCGGCCTTCTTGTCCTTGGCGGCCACTTCCCGGGCGTACTGCTGCGCCTGCTGCAGGGCCTCGGCCCCGCGGTACTGGCGCAAGGTCGGCAGGTATTTGCCGGCGTCGGTGTCCATCATGGAGACGACATAGCCGGAATTGTTCTTGATGACGTGAACCTCTGTGCCCTCGGACATGGGCAGGCGCTCGACCACCGGGTCAGGCTCAGGCGCAACCTCAGCGGCGGGCGCGGCCTCCTGCACCGCCTCAACCTGGGCAACCTTCACCTGATCAGAAAACGGCTTGGTGGTGTCGCCGGTCTTGCGCCATTGCTTGAACTCGTCCAAGGAAACTTCGGTGATGGCACCCAGGCGAGACATGCCGCTCTTGTCGTAGTTCGACAGGTACGCCATGCGGGCGCCCTCTTCGAACTTCGGCCCCATGACAACCTTGTGCTCATCGAAAGCGCCGGTCTTTGGGTCGATCTGGTCGACGATGTAGACCGACTCCGCGACCTCGGCACCAGGGGTGAGGAACACATCGAGCTGCTCCCCGTCAGCGCCCTCGCTGCGCTTGAAGTATCCGTAGTGGGATCTGAGTTTGGTCTGCCACTTCCGGCCGTCCTCATCGGTTCCACTGCGGGTGCTGCCTGCAGGGTTCTCGATGGAGATATCCATCCCCTGGATCTGCACGGTGGCGGATTCGTGAGCGGCCAGGTCCACCAAGAGGGATTCGGGGGTGACCTCTTCGGCGGGGGCAGGTTGAGTTTCTGCCTGCGGGCTCGGTTCAGCCTGCGGGGCGGCGGCGACCGGCGGCGGTTCGGCGGGCATGGCCTCGCTGAGCGATTGCTCCACGATACCTTGTGCGACTTCGCGCTCCGGTGCTGGAGCGGCCTGGGGCGCCAGGGGTGGTGCGACGGGTTGACCGGTGGCCAGATCGATCGTGCCATCTCCGGTGGAAGGCGGGGGAGTCTGAGGTGGAGGGGTAGCGGTGGGGCGCTCGACTGGGAACAGCTTGGACATGGCTACACCACCACCACCGGAGCCAACGCCCATGGCCGCGCCGACAATGGCGCCACCGGTTGCGGCTTCAAGCAGGGACAGTGTGTTCGCCTCCAGCCCTGGGTCAACGTATTGACCGAGAGCCTTCCCGGTGACGTAAGTTTGAACGGCCTCTTGCGGGGCCTCCTGCAGCGCCTCAAGCATTCCCTGTTTGGCCAGGGTGGTAATGAAGTTCTTCCCGGTTTCGCCGCCGAGGATCCGCCCAAGGGCTGCCCCGGAGGGAGCGCCAAGGATGGCTGTTGCAAAGCCGGTGAGCCCTGCGGACTGCAGCGCCGCCGAAGAGGCAACCTTCTCCCGGGCCAGAGCTTCCCGCTGCTCGGCCGGGGTGTCTGCGTCAAGGGAGGCAAGCGCCTGCTCGAACTCCGGGGTCTTGTAAACGTCCGCAGTTAGCGCAGCCTCATAGACCTCGGCGTAATTCATGGCGGCAGCGGATCCGCCTTCGCCAATCGCGCCACCGATGATGCCCGCAGCTGCAGGGCTGAGCCCGGCGGCAATCAGCTGCCGAGCCATACCCATCCCGATACCCATCCCGGTGCCAGTGGCCGGCAATGATCCGGCAATAGCGCCGGCGATCTTCCTGGGCGAAGTCGCACCAGGGCCGAAGCCATACCCGCCTTCCGGTTTCTCGACGACAAACGGCAGGGTGTTGGCGGCAGACTGCTCCGGCGAAAGCTCCCCAGTGAGTTGCTTCACCCTGCTGTCGGCCTTCTCTTTTACCCATTCCCCGGCGCCCTCAAGCCCGGCCTTTTTCAGAAGGACACCGGCGGCGCTGGCCATATCGTTGAGGCCGATGCCGACCATGCGGCCCATGTCATCCAGAACGCCTGGCCGCTGCTCTTGTGCGCTCTCTTGCGGCTCAAGGGCGTCCATCGGCTCAGGCCCTCGAACCGGATACCTCAGCGGGGGCAGCTTGGCGTCCAGAGCGTCAAGCTCATCAAGGGTGAAGCCCGCTGCCGGGCGCTTCTTGTCGAGCCTGTCCAGATCGTCGAGGGTGAAAGACGACATTATGTATCCTCCTGGGATTGAAACGATCTGGCTACTGAATGCCCTTGCTGCGGGAGTTCATTAAGGCTGGGCCGCGCTGTGGGACCTGGGCAGGGTCCTGCAGAACCTTGCGCAGTTCGGCCCGCTTCTCGGCGCTCATCAGGCGCACCATGTATTCGCGGTTGGTGGGGTCATTGTCGAGGCGGCGCTTGATTTCTGCGGCGGATAGGTTGTTGATTCTTTCGGCGTCATTGAACATGGTCACGGCCCGGCGAGGGTCGCGCTCTCCGCTTTGAGTTTTCCAGAAGCTCAAAAAGCGATCAGTTCGCTCCGGGTTGAGAACCGTCACGGCCTTTTGGGTCACCGGGTCGATCTGGGTGTCTCCTAACTGAACGAGAACATCGTCGGTAAGCTCTTTGTCGTAGTCCTTTTCCTTATCCTTCTCAACAATCCCCTTGGCGGCGTCCGTTCTCCGGGCCTCGTTCCCCTTTACCCCTTCAAGCTCCAGGTCGTTCTTGTGGCGCAAGGTTTCAAGCTCTTGGTCGGCGGTGGATTTGAACCTCTCCTTGGCCAGTGGGTCGACGGGCAGACCCTGACGTGGCAAACCGTAGCCGGCGAAGATGTCCTCGATCTCCCCCACCAGTTCTTCCGGGGATAACATCACGATAGGATCGTCAGGGTCAGAACTGCGGCGCTTAGTCAGTACCCCAGCCCCGCCATCGGTCCGGTTCAGCCGGAAGGTGACCTTGACGCCGTCCTTGGTTTTCAGGGGAACGATGCCGAGCAGGGGGTTTTCCTGGTCCACGTCCGGGTTGTTGGCCAGATACGCCTTTACCATCCCCAGCTTGTTGCCGACCGAGGCTAGGGTTTCCGTGTCCCACAAAGAGGGGTCTTTCAGCTTACCCTCCTTATCGTAAACGGCTTGGACAAAGCGCAAGTTCTGCTTCTGGGCCTCGAGCATTTCCTGTTGCTGGCCGCGATCGTCACGCCGCCACTGCTGCTGCTCAGCCTCCATGCCGCGGCGCTCCTGCAGAACCTCGCGGTTGAACTTGCTATTTTCCTCCTGCTGAATAAGTTGGCGGTCGGCCCGGTTGCTGGCCCGCTCGTCCATCTTGATGCCGTGGCCAAGCTGCAAACCTTCCATCAGGCCAACGCCGGCCCCCAAACCAAACCCTCTTGCCATATCGGGATCTCCTTTTTCAGCTCATCATGCCAACGCCGATGCCAATAACCCCACCGACAGCCGCACCAACGGGACCGCCTACCATGAATCCCGTTGTCGCGCCAGCAACCCCCATTCCGATGGTCGACTGCCGGTCGGCCCTCTTGGCTGCATCGTTGGCGACTTCGCGCTCTGCGGCCTTGCCAGCGGCGCTCACCATTCCAGCCTGGGCGCTGCTCGACATGCCCCGGCCGATCCTGGTCAGATCAACGGCGGTGTTCACGTCACGGTCAAACACCATGCCGCGCACTCCATCAGCGGTTTCGGTTTCTGCCAGTGCCTGCCGGATCTGGCTTCGGCGTGATTCGAATTGCTCTTCCTGGGCGGTGCGGGTATTGCCAAAGCGTTGACGAAAATCAGCGGTGGCGTTGCGGCCTGACTCGAACCCGGCAGATACAAGCCCGCGGGATTCCATCACCTGGCGGTTCATCTCTTCGGGGTTGAACAGGTCCGCAAGGATCTGCTGCTCGATCGGTTTGCCAAGGCTCAGGTATTCGTCATATTTTTCACGAATGATGGCCGCCGCCTTGTCGTCTGTGGACGAATTGGCCGAGGCAGACTCGGACGAAAACAACTTCGGGTCTTTCCCACTATAAAGACCACCCGGGTCAGCTACGCGGTGAACATCTGTCCCTGTGCCGCTCTTGATCAATGCGCCGCCGGGATCAAACACCCCGGCGATATCTTTTTTGCCAGTAAAAATACCTCCAGGGTCAGCCAGTTTTTTAAAAAAATTACCCATTCAGCCACCCCCTTTACGGGACAATTCCGCCGCCAAGTTGGAGCTGAGCGTTGCGAGCCCCAACAGACCCGCCCCCGGCCACCAGGTCGGCATCAGAAACCCCGCCAAAATTCGACTGTCCAACCGTCAAGCCAATCGCCTGCCCGGCCATGCGTCCGTAGCCTGCTCGCTCGGACTCTCGTGATTCGTTGAGCATGATCTGCTTGCGCTGCTGAATACCGCCCAGCGTGTCATAGGCCACCATGCTTTGACCCTCAACCTCGCGGCCGGTGGCAATCACGTTGGTTCCACTGGTGCGGCGACGGGTTTCGCGGTCCTGATCGATGCCGACCGCCGCGGTGCCCAAAGATCTGCCTTGAGCATCGCCGCTGCTGGCAATCGCTTCGGTAATGGCACCGCTGTTGGGGTTGATACCGCGGGCCGTGGCGCTTCCAGCAATCCCCTCACGAGCATCGGCAAAGGCCCGGTTGCCTGCTGCGGCTACGGTCGCCTGCTCGCGGTCACGGTTGAGGCCCTTGTCTTGGGAGATGTCGGCCAGCTTGCGCTCCAGCGGCAGATAGTTGGCCTTGACATCCTCCCATTGCTTAAACGCAATGTCAGTAGATGCCGTCTCTGCAGCGGTCGGCCCCTGTGGTTCGGCATTCTTACCCATAGTTCAGCCTCCTGCGATAAACAATCCGATCAATCTCCCAGCCGCCTTGCCGCTCAAAGCCCCTGCGGCGAGAGTCGAATTCGACAAAAGCGCACCCCAATTCCTCGGCCATTGCATCAACGGCCTTGCCGTACAGCTGCTGTGCGTTCTCTGCCGGGTGGAAGCAGGCGATGATGTAAAACACCTTCGCGCCCTCGTAGGCCTCGGTGTAGACCTTGGCAACCAGGAACCCGGAAGTATCGCCTTCGGCCAACAACAGACTGGCGGACCCGGCGCGGATCGAGGCGTAAATGTCTTCGGGTAGCCATGCGGCATCGTTTTCGCGGGCGATCTCGGCCAGCCCTGGGCGGACCCAGCTCCAATGCTCTCGAATGTTGGCAACCGTCAATGTTTTCATGAGTTTGACCCTACAGCAAATTCCGTGTTTTCGCTACCATCAACCCGCCTTGCGGACCGTTACTTTTTAACCACTTGCTTGACCAGATAGGCCAGCACCAGGGCCACTTCATTATCGGCAAGGAGTTGCAGGAGTTCGCCCTGGGTTAAGACGCTGCCTTTTTTGCACTTATCCTTGAGCTTTTCCGCTGCTATCTCTACAACATCAATCAACATGGAGAACTCCCTTCCAATCCAGATAGGGCCAACATTTAACTGTGATCGGATACTCCCCGCTAATAGTCATATTGGTTGTCACACTGGGAACGCTGGCCAGGGGATAGTCCACTCCTTTCAGAGACAGGACCGACCCAGCAGGAAAGCCGCTGAGGGTCTGCCCGCTGGCGCTGGTGGACTGTGGGGGGCGCTCGACACCAACACCGGCCACGACGTGGTGTTTTTCTCCATCCCATCGCCCAACACAGTAAAATTCTCCCGGATCGCATTGCTGCAATATTTGGTTGTCCGGTGCCGTAACGATGCGCCCAAACCGTCCAGTGGATTCCGTATAGATAGTTGCAACCATTCTCACCTCTGCATAAGCGCAAGGGACAGACTTCTGTTGGCCACAGTAGAGGTCCCGTCGTTGATGTGTTTCGCCTGGAGATAATAGGTAAAGGTTCCAGCCCCAGGAACGTCTGATATATTTCCAGCCCCTGTGAATTGGCCTAGACCTACCAATGAATAAATGGCGACACCTCCCCTCAGAACTTGCACCTCATCCCAGCCGTAGTTGCCAGCACCACTTGCGGTTATAGATAGACGCATTGACCAACTGAGAAATATTGGCTGTGCCGCCGCTATAGATGGAACGGTAATTGTTGCTTGCCCCACAGTGGTCCACTGGTTGTTCAGAACATCTATACTTGCCTCCGTGTAGGAGCTAATCGGGACGATGACCTGATTTGCCCCTATTTTGAGAGTGGTGATATTGGCATCGAGGATGTTTGCCGTGCCAATCCATGCGATGTCAGCCATCAAGGTTTGGATCGCTGCCGACTGGATATAGGTGCTGATGTTCGCTGCTGAAATTGGTCCAGCAAGCTCCGCCCACCAGGTTTTATTGCTGACGCTGCCCCAATCCGCCGTGGTGGCCGCCTGGGTAACTTCGGTGATTTCCTCGAAGGTAAAATCCTGAATGTACCAGCCGCCAACAGTGCCGCCGTAGTTATTCAGAAACTCAGGCTGCACGAACTTTACCCTGGCCTGCCAGTCCGCTGCATTCCAGGTATAGCTGTATTCCTTCCATCCCCAATCCCCGACCTCAGCCGTATGGGCTGCTGCCGATTGCGCAGAAGGCTTGTAGGGATCTCGCCCAGCATTTACCGGGACAGTTGTGCCGTTGGCATCGGTGAATTGACGTAAGCTGAAATATAGTAACCCGTTGGTAGTCGGATTACATGCAGCCCAGAAGCGAGTGCGGTAGGTCTTGGTCGGGTCAATCGGAATGTAGTTGCCCTGGTTGGGATAGCCGGCCCCGTCCGACAAAAACAGGGAGGTGAAACCGACCTTGCCAAAACCCGTGGTCGAGATATGCAGCGCCTGCCCATTCAGGTTCCAAGATGTGAAGGGTAACCCCAACGATTTGCCCTGAGTCGCGTAATCGGCCGGGCGGCCGACCCCGCTAACGCTCCCCCAGTT
>Ga0114983_1000093_pt1 | contig 32976 bp, 32 predicted proteins | sample Shrwel_input2_RT_FD_87182 | JGI IMG/M metagenome (GOLD analysis project Ga0114983, IMG submission 87182) | Subsurface microbial communities from deep shales in Ohio, USA - Utica-3 well 1 S input2 RT | ecosystem: Environmental > Aquatic > Deep subsurface > Shale gas/oil reservoir > Produced... | reverse complement strand
GGCCTGGGTGCCCGAGGTGGCAGGAATAATGCCTATTCCTTTTGGGCCACGAACGATAATATCATCAAGTTCAGACTCTCCCGATAGCACATGGGACAAATTGCGTTCGGCGCGTAGGCCGAGCATCACATCCACATTAGCCAACCCTAAGTCAGCATCCAAAACCAGGACACGTTTGCCTTTTTCTGCCAGAGCAACCGCAGTATTGATGGAGACACTGGTTTTACCCACGCCCCCCTTGCCTCCGGTCACGGCAATTACTTTTACTTTTTCGTTATTTGGTTGATTCATCATTCGTAAACCGCTCGCTTGGTCCCGGGTCATAGCTTTACTCAAATGCATAGGTCATCTCTTCTGACCTGGCTTTATTATTAAAATGACTTGCTTCAGTCTTGTTCAGTATGGCCAATGCCTGCTTGGCCAAGGTCAGGGTATCGGCGACCTGCATATCCTCAGGAACCCTTTGACCATCAGTAATATAACTTAATGATAATCCACTTTGGATCAACACGCTCAACGCGGCCCCCAAAGAGACGGACTCATCAAGTTTAGTTAAAACCGCCCCCGCGAGATCAATTCGCTGGAAATGACTTACCGCCTCTTCAAGCACCCGACGTTGGCCGGTCGCCGAGAGCACCAGATAGCTACGAATAGGCAAACGGGTATTGGCGGCAAGATTATCCAGTTGTTGGTACAGGCGCATATCCCTTTGACCCATACCAGCGGTATCTATCAAAACCAGCTTCCGGCTGCGGAACTGATACAGTATCTGCTCCAACTCATTGAGGTCATGAGCTTGCTTCACCGGGCATCCCATTATTTTGCCATAAGTTGCCAATTGCTCAAAGGCTCCGATGCGATAATGGTCCATGGTAACCAACAATACGGAATCCGGGCCATGGTGGGCAATAAAACGGGCCGCCAGTTTAGCCAATGTCGTGGTTTTACCGACTCCTGTAGGGCCGACCAGGGCGACAATTCCACCCTGACGCATTAAATCATCCCCCTGATTATCAAGCAGGTTTGCCAGACTTTGCGGCAAGGCATGTCCAAGCTCAGCGCTTTGATAGTGCTGACTCAGCGATGCCAGACGCTCGGCAACTTCGGGGGAGAATTCAGCTTCCAATAATTTACGTTCCAGCATAGCGCCGACGGGATCGGTGCGGCTGCGCTGATCTGCCATTAGACTGGACAGCTGGTGCGTCAACAAGCCGCGCAGCGAAGCCAGCTCTTCACGCATGGCCTCCATCTCTTGCTGTTGCTTGGCGCTGTTGCCCTTGCTTACCCGCTCCGGTGTCTTTTCCCGCAGCTGTGGTGCAGGTTTGTGCTCTTCAGTAAGCCCTTGGGCCCAAGCCGGCATCTCGAGTTCCTTGACGTTACTTTGCTGCCCAAGCTGTTCATTCAAACGGCTCTGTTGCCGCTCAAGTAAAGCTTGCAAAGAGTCGGCCACAGGCTCTGGTTTGGCTTTTCTGCTAGTGTGTACATGCCCAGCGCCGAGGGAGACTTTATCCTCTCCCAATTCCATAAAAGGCGATGCGGTTGGTGCCGCTGCTGGCTTGGGGTCGTCATAATCAACCGCTGCCACTATTTCGATGCCGCCGGTAACCTTTTTATTGGACATGATCACGGCATCTGCGCCCAGAGTCTCTTTCACCTGAGCCAGGGCTGCGCGCATATCTTTGGCAAAAAAACGTTTAATCTTCACTCTCGGTTACCCCTGTTGGCCAACGGCTGACACTATACGTATCTGTTTCTCGTCTGGGATCTCCTGATAAGAGATCACCCGCAGATTGGGAATAGTGTGCTTAACAAAACGAGACAGGGTAGAACGCAGCATGCCGGATGTCAGCAATATGGCGGGCTGACCGACCATTTCCTGCTTCTGGGCTGCGCCTGCCAGTGACTGTTGCATACGCTCTGCCAGTCCCGGCTCGATATTCGGACCTTCGCCCCCTGTCGCCTGCATTGACTGATGCAACATCTGTTCCAATTCTGGCGCCAAAGTTATGACGGGGATTTCCGGCTCAGGACCGGCTATCTCCTGCACTATCATACGTTTGAGGGCAATACGCACGGCGGCGGTCAACACCTCGGTATCATTACTTTTGGGCCCATACTCAAGCAAAGTTTGCACTATGGTACGCAGATCCCGAATCGACACCCCTTCATTAAGCAAGTTTTGCATCACTTTAACCACATTCCCCAAGGTCATCACATCGGGAATAAAACCATCGACCAATTTGGGCGAATGCTTGGCCAGCATATCCAGCAACTGTTGCACTTCTTCATAACCCAGCAGTTTGGAGGCGTTGTTGGTCAAAAGTTGGCTGAGATGGGTAGCGACCACAGTGGCGGCATCCACAACCGTGTACCCCAAGGTTTGGGCGTGTTCTCTGAGCTCGGGTGCAATCCATACCGCATCCAGACCAAAGGCGGGATCTTTGGTTTCTATGCCATCCAGCTTACCAAATACCTGGCCCGGGTTGATTGCCAATTCGCAATCGTGACGCACTTCGGCTTCACCACTGGCCACCCCCATCAAGGAGATACGATAGGCATTCGGGGAAAGGTCCAGGTTGTCGCGGATATGCACCGCCGGCACCAGGAATCCCAGCTCCTGAGACAACTTCTTGCGAACCCCTTTGATACGGCCAAGAAGCTCGCCGCCCTGACCTTTATCCACCAAAGGAATAAGGCGATAACCCACCTCCAAGCCTATGGTGTCAACATGACGCACATCGTCCCAACTAAGCTCTTTAGGTTCACTAAGGCTTTTCTCGGTCGGCCCTTTCTTGGCCAGTTCCAGCGCCTGTTGTTTGTTCTTTTCATTGCGCTTATAGATAAAGAAAGCGCCCACAGAGGTCAGTACTGCAAAGGTTAAAAATGCCAGATGTGGCATGCCGGGTACTATTCCCATCACAAAGAGCACTGCCGAAGCGATCATCAAAGATTTGGGATTGTCGAACATCTGCTGTACGACCTGCTGTCCCATATCGCCGGACTCATTCTGGCGGGTCACCATCAGCGCCGCAGCTATCGACAACAGCAGCCCGGGGATCTGCGCTACCAAGCCGTCACCTATGGTCAGCAGGGTGTAAATCTCTACCGCTTGGGAAAAACTCAGCCCGTGCTGGACTATACCTATGATGAAACCACCGAGAATATTGATCACCAAGATCAAAATACCGGCAATCGCGTCCCCTTTAACAAACTTGGAGGCACCATCCATAGAGCCGTAGAAGTCAGCCTCGCGGGTCACCTCTTCGCGGCGCACCCTGGCCTGCTCCTGGTTAAGGATCCCGGCATTGAGGTCAGCATCAATCGCCATCTGTTTACCCGGCATAGCATCCAAGGTAAAGCGAGCACTTACCTCAGAGATACGCCCTGCACCTTTGGTCACCACGGCAAAGTTGATGATAATCAGAATGAGGAACACCACTAGACCCACGGCATAGTTACCGCCGATCACCACCGAGCCGAAGGCTTCAATCACTTTACCGGCGGCATCACCACCATTGTGACCTTCAAGCAACACCACCCGGGTAGAGGCGACGTTAAGCGCCAGTCTGAGCAGAGTGGCAACCAGCAAAACGGTCGGGAAAGCGGCAAAATCCAGCGGCCTTTGGGTATAAACAGCCACCAAGAGCACCACCAGCGCCAAAGCGATATTGAAGGAAAACAGGATATCCAGCAGAAAGGCCGGCATAGGCAAAACTATCATGGCCAATGTCGCCAGCACCAGAAGCGGCGTGCCTACGCCCTTGAAGTTTGCCGGTTTTACTTGCCTCAGTTGCCCGAGCGTCGCTTTAACATCCATTCACTATTAGCCTGAAGTTTGACACTTGGGCTGAGTTCAGCAAGTTTCACGCCAAGTTCACCTCAATACTGCTTGTATTCATCCGGAATGGGTTGATTGAGAGGAATGGGTTTGGGCCGTGTGCCCTTGCCTTTTTGGTATTGCCTGAGCTGGAACACATAGGCGAGCACTTGGGCCACAGCGGTGAAAAGACCTTCGGGGATCTGTTGATTAAGCTTGGTGGTATGGTAAATCGCCCGCGCCAATGGCGGCGCCGACACTATGGCGACTTGGTGCTCCCTGGCAATTTCACGGATTTTAAAGGCCACATCGTCGACACCTTTGGCAAGCACAAAGGGCGCCGGTGACTTGTCGACATCATATTTTATCGCCACCGCAAAGTGCTCAGGGTTAACCACTATCACATCGGCATTGGGCACTTCGGTCATCATCCGCCGCTGGGCCATCTCCCTTTGCAACTGGCGAATACGGCCTTTGACTTCAGGCTTGCCTTCAGTGTCTTTGTACTCGTCCTTGACTTCCTGTTTGGTCATCCGCAACTGTTTGGCGTGATTCCAAATTTGAAACGGCACATCGATCACCACTATCACCAAGGTCGAAGCGCAGAGCAAAATAAAGATCCATACCAAGAGCTCCAGTGCATGGCGTATATTGCCCGGCAAGTGATCCTGCGACAACCTCAGGATATCGTCGAAATAAAAACTCAGCAGCAGATAAGCCGATAGTGCCACCACAGAAAACTTGGCAATCCCCTTGGCCAACTCCACCAGCGCCTGTACCCCAAACATACGTTTAAAGCCGTTCAAGGGGTTCATCTTGCTGCCCTTGGGCATAAATGCCTGAGCCGAGAAACTAATACCACCGAGGACAATATTACCGACAAAGGCCACGAAACCGAGAAACAGAATAAAACCGGCCATAGGCCAACCCAGCTCGGCGGCAACTATACCCCAGACATTGAACAGACTATTGGTATCGAATATCTGATCCCGCTCCATGGAGAAGAGACGGCTCATGACCGAGGCCAGACTGGCAGCCAGACTTGGCCCCAACATGGCAAAACCCATAGCTGCGGCCAATAATACCGCCGAGGTACCTAACTCTTTTGACCTTGCAACCTGCCCTTTCTCTCTGGCCTGTTGCAAGCGCCTGGAGGTTGCCTCCTCGGTTTTTTCCTGCCCATCTTCGTTTTCTGCCATCAGGGCACTCCATCCAGATTACAGGTCAGCTCCAGCATGTCACACAGCAACAGCTGCGCCGCATGCCAAACCTCATCGAAGTGAGCCATTACAGGCCCCAGCGTCAGCCACAGAATAATCAGCCCGCCTATCATGGTGACGGGAAAACCTATGGCAAAGATGTTCAGCTGTGGCGCCGCCCGGGTCATTACCCCGAAAGAAAGGTTAACGGTAAGCAAAGCCACAATGGCCGAGATAGACATGGTCAAAGCGGCACCAAACATATAACTGCCCCACTCGGCCAGAGTTCGATAATTGGCGATTTTTATCCCTTCATTGGATACCGGCAAGGTTTCAAAGCTTGCCACCAACATACGTATCATCACCAGGTGACCATCGACCGCCAGGAAGATCATGGTGGTGAGCAGCAAAAAGAAGTTACCTATCACAGGTGTCTGCTGCCCTGAGCTGGGATCCACCATAGAGGCAAAACCCAAACTGGTCTGCATACCGATTATCTGCCCGGTCAGCACAAAGGTTTGCATGATAAGTAAGGTGACAAAACCCATGGCAGTGCCGATAAGAATTTGCTGAGCAGTAATAAATACCGCCGCCAGAGAGAAAAGGTCCACCCCGGGCATGGGCGGCAGGACAGGTGCTATCGCCACCGTCAGGGCCAGCGAAAGCAATAAACGGACTCTGGCGGGCGTGGTATTGGCACCAAAAACCGCCATCACCATCAACATGCTGGCCACCCGAAACAGGGGCCAAAGATAGGCGGCCAGGGTTTGTTGAATGCTGTCGAACAGTATCTCCATGGTTCAGCCCACCACTTGTGGGATCCTGTGAACCATCTCGATAAAGAACTCCATCATGGTGCGTACCAGCCAATGGCCAAGAAACATGAGTGCGAACAGAGTCATCAAGAGCCTGGGCAGAAAACTCAATGTCTGTTCGTTAATGGAGGTTGCCGCCTGAAACACGGCCACAATCAAACCTATAACTAACCCGGGCACCACTATGGCCGAAACCATCAACACAATCACCGCCAGGGCTTCGCGAAAAATGTCGATCAGTGCTTCGGGAGTCATTTATGCCTCCTATAAACCGAAGCTGCCGGCAAGTGTACCCATCACCAGGGTCCAACCATCGACCAGTACAAACAGCATGATCTTAAACGGCAAGGAAACAATCATGGGGGACAACATCATCATACCCATGGCCATCAGGATACTGGCCACCACCAAATCCAGTACCAGAAATGGCACGAATAGCATAAAGCCTATTTGGAATGCGGTCTTGAGCTCACTGGTGATAAAGGCCGGGATCACCACAGTCATGGGAGCATCTTCAGGATTGTTGATATTCTGATAACCTGAGATCTCAATAAAGGAGTTGAGATCTGTGGTGCGGGTCTGCGACAACATAAACTTTTTAAGCGGCGATTGTCCGGCATCGAATGCCTGCTGCAAGGTCATGCTGTCATTCATGTAAGGCTGCACTGCGTCATCATAGATACGGTCAAACACTGGCGCCATGATAAAGAAGGTCATAAACAGGCTCATACCAATAAGAACCTGGTTGGAGGGAGTCTGTTGCAACCCTATCGCCTGTCGCAAGATAGATAAGACGACTATGATACGGGTGAAAGAAGTCAGCATAATCACCATGGCCGGCAGGAAGCTCATGGCGGTCATCAGCAGCAAGATCTGCATGGTCACCGAATACTGGGTCGAACCATCCGGCCCGGTAGTCACGGTTACCGCAGGAAACAGCGCATCCTGAGCTTGAGCAAAGCCTGGCAACAATATCAGGGGAAGTAGCAGGAGTGGCCAATATTTCATCATGGTTTCACCCTGGCTTGTCTGAGCTTGGCGGCGAAGCTCTCGTTGTCTATGGTCACCGGCAGCTCCAGCTTATCCACCAGGGAAACTTGCGCCGCGGTAACTCCCAGCAGGTACTGCTGACCGTCCAGCTCCACCAACACCAACCTTTCTTTTTGCCCGAGCGGGGTAACCGCCAGCGTCTTGATAGCCGATTGGCTGCCCGGCACCAGATTAAGGCGTTTAACCAGATAAGCCAGCACAAAAATCAGCGCCAGTACCAGGATAAGCCCACCCATCATGCTGGCCATGGTCGCCAGGCTGTTGCCGCCGTCGTGAGTCAAGGCGGTTGCCGCCTGGGTCGTTGTTTGAGTCATGGCCACCGGCTTATTTAAGTTTCTTGATGCGTTCTGTCTGGCTTATCACATCCGTCAAACGGATACCGAACTTGTCGTTGACCACAACCACTTCACCATGAGCAATCAAGGTGCCGTTGACCATCACATCCAAAGGTTCACCGGCGACTCTATCCAGTTCCACTACCGAGCCTTGGTTAAGCTGCAACAGGTTGCGAATGCTGATAAAACTGCGTCCCACCTCCATGGAGATAGTCACGGGAATATCCAAAATGGTATCCAGTTTGGCGGCTTCCGCTTCCGACAAGGGCTTGGCATCATTCTTCAGCTCATCCAAATCAACCGCTTTGGCCTCTTCTTCAGCCTGCTCAGCCATGGCGGCAGCCCAATCGTCCATCTCTTCAGTACTCATTCTCTCTCACCTTATATTTCCGAGATATCCTTGGATTTCCCTTTGCGGGTTACCAGCTGCAGTTCGGTCTTGACCGTTTCCGGACGCGGGATCTTATCGCAGATCTTCAGCGCCAGATTTTCCTTGACTCTCCCCAACTTACATCTGTAAGTAGGCAAGTCTTCAATCTTCATCACTATATGCTCAGGCAGATCAACCGGGATCACATCACCGGCCTTGAACTCCATCACGTCTCTTAAGGTCATCTCTTTTTCAAGCAAGCGCGCATCCAGCCCCACCTCGACATCCATGATCTCGTCTTTCAGCGCTTGAGACCAGCGCATATCAGTATCTTGCTTGTCACTTTGAACCCCGGCATCCAAGAGTTCACGGATTGGCTCGATCATAGAATAAGGCATGGTGATGTGGAAATCGCCACCACCACCGTCCACCTCAATATGAAAGGAGTTAACCACAACCACTTCGGTCGGGCTAACGATATTGGCCATCGCCGGGTTAACCTCTGAGTCCAGATAGTCGAATTCGACATCCATCACAGGCGCCCAGGCATCTTTGTAATCTTCAAAGATGATCTTCAATAGCAGTTGCACTATGCGCCGCTCTGTCGGGGTGAACTCCCGTCCTTCAATCTTGGCGTGGAAACGGCCATCACCACCGAAGAAGTTGTCCACCAGAATGAACACCAATCTGGCTTCCATGGTGATCAGTGCCGTGCCCTTGAGCGGACTAAAGCGCACCATATTCAAGCTGGTTGGCACAAACAAAGTATGTACATATTCACCAAACTTGAGCATTTGTACGCCGTTAATGGAGACTTCGGCGGCCCGGCGCATCATGTTGAACATGCTGATCCGCAGATGACGGGCAAAGCGCTCATTGACAATTTCCAGGGTCGGCATCCGGCCACGGACAATACGATCCTGGGAAGAAAAGTCATAGGACTGAGCTTCAAGAGTCGACTCCTGCGAATCATCTTCTTCGACGTCGTCCACGCCATGCAGCAGCGCATCAATTTCGTCTTGGCTTAATAAATCACTCACGATATTGCCTTCGCCTCTTGTCCCTGTTACTGCATCACAAAGCCGGTAAACAGCACTTTTTCAACCACTTTTCGGCCTGTCACCGGTTGCAGCGTGTTTTGCACATTGAGCAGCGCCAACTGCCTGAGCTCATCCTTACCCGCCTGGCTGCTGAGCTTTTCGACATCGGCACCACTGAAGGTAGTCAGCAGTGCATCTTCAATCAATGGAACATGCTTCCTGATAGTGACATCGTCATCACTGCCCCGCACCATAAGCTGCACCTTGATCTCCACCAGCCTGGAGCGATTGGCTCCCGGCAAATTAAACAGAAACGGCCTGGGCATAGCGACATAGAAGGCTTCCCTGCTGTCGTTGACCTGAGTGACTTCGGTTTCCTGCTCACCCTTGGCCGCATCGTTCGCAGAATCATCTGAGCCTCCCAGGAAAAACCACAAGCCAGCGCCAATGAGCAGCAACACCACCAGACCTATGCCACCGAAGATAAAGAGTTTCTTTTTACTTTTAGGCGCCTGCGCCTCTTGCAGCTCAAGCTCTTCTTGCTCTGCCATCCTCTTTCCTATCCCTTAATCAACCGCACTGCCCGCGGAAAAATGCCATCCCTATAGGTTACCTGCTCAGGCGTAATAATCTATACCCGAGCCATAACTTGTTGTGTGATTTGTGCTTTGTACCGTTTCTTCGGCGGAAATTTCACCGTTGGCAGTCTCCTGGGCAAAAGCACCGCCATTGCCACCTTGCTGCTCACCTTGCTCACGCCCCCCTTGGGAAATATGACTATCGGCCAGGTTCATTCCCTGCTCCTGCAGCATTTCTCTCAACCTGGGCATGGCCTGCTCCAGCATGTCCCGGGTTTGAGTTTGAGTGACATGGAACTGCACCTGAGTCTGATCACCATGCACCTGAACCCTGACCATCATGGCTCCAAGCTCAGGTGGGTCGAGACGAATTTCAGCCTGTTGCACACCATTACTGACCATGGTGATCAACTGTTGCCGCATCACGGGGGCAAAGCGTTGCACCATATCGGCGGTTTGCAGTGATTGCTCCATCCCCTGCCTCAACGACAGTTGATATTGGGCCATCTCTCCCCGCTGGGGAGGCTGTAATCCTTGTTGATGCAGTTGTTGCTGGAATGGGCTGATATCTGTCTGGGTTGATGCCGCATCCCCCTTGAGCGCCTGATGTATGGCGTCACTCACAGGGCTTCGTACCTCGGCAGCGCTCTGCACACCTTTCGCCTCCGCCTTCAGCACGCCTGCCAGAACATCCTTGGCCGTAGCTTTGTCACTCTTGCCGTCAGCGCCAACAGACGTTGCCGCCGTTGCCACCGCAGCGTCCAACTTGCCGGCAGTATCTGTCTTGGCCTTATCGGCAATTGCGCTTTGCGCCAAGATCTTGTCACTCTTTTCCTCAGCAGCATTAAGCACAGCTTCACGAGCCACAGCAGCCATACCATCCTGAGTCGCCGCCTTACGCACTGACTTATCAGCATCCGCCCAACCCATTTGTCGCTCGCCTTGCTGAGACCTGGCCTTGTCCGCCGTTGCAGCCGTCTTGTCAAGAGCCAGTAAAGGAGCATCTATGGTTTCATCCTCGGCTTTGCTATCGCCTTTATTTGCCGCTTTCTCATCAGCAGCGGCCAATTGGGCGCTGTCTTGTTCACTCTCGTCGCTTTCGTCAGCGGTAATCAATTCTGCGCCTTCCAGGCTATCTGTCGCTAACATGCCAAGCTCGACACCACTCTGTTTAAGGTTTTCCAAGAGCTGTATCTGTTCTTCTGGAGACATGGCCTTAATCTCATCTTCCTTGAGCCCGGTAAGTGCGGCAATCTGTGTTAGCAGACTTTGCTCATCAACTTCGGTGGCCATATTGGTGGCCATAGTGTTGACCATAGTGCCGTCTTCAGACGGCAAGTTCTTGCCCATGGCTATCTGCCCCAAAATGAGCGAGACATCGACAGCCTGCTTTGCATGGAAGTTTTCACTGTCAAGACTGCCGCCGGGAAATGTCGGCTTAACGCCTTGCGAGTCGAATGAGAATTTAGTCTGCGCCTCTAGATAAGCAGCAGAAAAAGCTTCGTTATCAGTTGATTGCAGCGCATCTGTAGCGGCCACTCCCTTGCTGCCTGCATTGCCGAACAGGATATTGGATAACTGCTGCATGCCTTCCTCCAGCACCTAGGCCCTCAATAGATAAAGATAGGCCGAGTCAGAATTAATGTCTCTGTCTCAAACAAAGCAAAATTCACGCCAACAAAAAATATAGAATGAATTCTCAAGGAATTGTCCGGGAATGGATGTCGGAATGGGCTCAATGCTTGAGCTTACGACGGAAAAAATGCTGGGAAGCAAACTCATCGATCAGTTTCTGCTCCTGTTTGGCAGCTTTGGCTTCGGCCTGCAGAGCTTTTTTCTCCAGCAACATCTCCACCGCCTTGCGCTTTTGCTGCTTCTCCAGCCAATGTTGCTGCCGATAGCCCCGCTGCTTATCGGCCTCGGCGACCACGGCAAGTTGTTGCCCTATGGCATCATCTACCTGACGCACAAATCGATGAAACTGCTGGTAATAGGAGGCGCCAATGCTCTGCCCCTGCTGAGCATCGAGTTGCTTCATATAGTCGAGACGGTATTCCTGCAGCGCCTGCAGCTGAGACTTACGCCTCTGGCATTCCATTTGCGCAGCTTTAAGCTGCAGTGCCGCCTGCTCTTCGGCTTCGACCGCCAATTTCAACACAGTGTGCAAAGGATCGGGTTTCGCCATCTGTAATACTATTCCTTAAAATTGCCTGCCTTGCGGGCCTTAACCCGGCGCTCTATTGAGATCAGGCTCCCCTATTGTCACTGCATTTTTGTCGAGCACGCAAACTCCCGCACTCAATAGCATTACACCTTACATTGGGCGGCAAGCTGCCCCAACATCTGCTGGCAATCGCTGAAACTGATGGCATCGCGCATCCCCTGCCGCAAAAAGGCGTTCATGGCGGGTTGCAGGCGTATGGCGTTATCGATACGCGGATCCGAGCCTTGGGAATAGGCACCAATGGAGATCAGATCCCGGTTTTGCTGGTAGAGCGAATAAACCTGCTTGACGCGTCGCATCGCTTCCAGGTGCCCCTCGCTTATCACCATAGGTGCCACCCGACTGATGGAAGCTTCAATGTCTATCGCCGGATAATGCCCAGAGTCGGCCAAGGCCCGTGACAACACTATGTGACCATCCAAAATAGCCCGCGAGGCATCGGCAATGGGATCTTGCTGATCGTCCCCTTCGGTAAGCACAGTATAGAAGGCAGTGATCGAGCCCTGCCCTTCACCGCCATTACCGGCGCGCTCCACCAAACGGGGCAACTTGGCAAATACCGAAGGCGGATACCCCTTGGTTGCCGGCGGCTCACCGACCGCCAGGGCGATTTCCCGCTGCGCCTGGGCGTAACGGGTCAGGCTATCCATCAACAGCAGAACATCATAGCCGAGATCGCGAAAATACTCGGCTATCCGAGTCGAGGTTTCGCAGGCGCGAAGGCGCATCAAGGGGGAGGTATCTGCCGGAGCAGCTATGACCACAGAGCGGGCCCGCCCCTCGGCGCCCAGGATCTCTTCGATAAACTCTTTTACTTCCCGGCCACGCTCCCCCACCAGGCCAACCACAATAATATCTGCGGTGGTGCCGCGGGTCATCATGCCAAGGAGCACACTCTTACCCACGCCGGAGCCGGCAAAGAGCCCCATACGTTGGCCCTTGCCCACGGTAAGCATGGCGTTGATGGCTCTGACGCCTACATCGAGCGGTTCGGTAATCGCCCGTCTGGCCAAGGGGTTGATTGCCGGGCTGTGGCGCGAGGCTTGTTCGTCGGTATGCAGGGCGCCCATACCATCGAGCGGCTGGCCGTTACCGTCCAGCACCCGACCAAGAAGACTCAAACCAACACTGAGCCCGGTTTGCTCACCGAGCGGCATCACTTTGGCGCCGGGCAGCACGCCCCTGAGTTCTTCCACCGGCATCAAATACAGCAGCTCATCGTCAAAACCTATCACCTCGGCAATAAGCTTTCCCGCCATGGTATCTATGGCGCAGAGACTACCAACCGGCGCCCGGCAACCACTGGCTTCCAGCGTCAGGCCAACCACCCGCACCAACTGGCCGCTGGCAACCGCTTGAAACGGCGCCTGCTTTTCAGCCAAGTGTTTGAGTTCACTCAGCAGTTGGCTTCGGCGCTGCTGCATCATGAGTGTCTCCTTCGCTGGGCTGTTCGCCCTCTTGGCTTGCAGTCTCTGTCTTATCGTTTATCGCGGCAGTTTGTTCATCGGCAAGCGTTTGCTCCTGCTCGCTGTCCGGTATAGGCGGGCTTGGCCTATCGTCTATTGCGGCCTGCTGCTGGGCTGCCTTTTTCGCCAACATGGATTGTTCGGCTTCAAGATTGGCAAATACCCCTTCCAAACGGGTTTCCAGACGCATATCCACTTGCGAGCGTTGGCTATCCACCACACAGTCGCCCCGGTTAAGGCCGGGATCGGCTTCCAGTGTCCAGCGGTTACGTGTCAGTTGCTCTTCACCGTAGAGCTCACTGACCAAAGCCATATCTTCGGGATGCAGGCGCAGATTCACTTTCTGCTCTTTGAGAGGCAGGGCATCTATCCCTTGCCTGAGCGCCGCCAGTATATGTTCCGGGTGGGTCTTCAGCTCATGGGCAATAAGATTGCGCGCCAAAGTGCCGACCAAGGTCAGCAAAGATTCTTCTATCTGGGTATCCAGCAGCGCCAGCGGCGCCTCGAACTGAGCGAGCAAGGCGTCGAAACGCTCTATCATGGCGGCGGCCTGTTGCAAGCCTTCTTCCCGGCCTTGCTCAAGCCCCTGGGCAAAACCTTCACTGTAGCCCTGTTCCAAGCCCTGAAGACGGCCTTCCTCCAGGCCTTTGGCCAGCCCTTGTTCCTTGCCTTCGGCAAAACCTTCCTGCTCGGCTTGCTCGCGGATAGATTCGATTTCAGCCAAAGTCGGTGGTGATACAGCCTCTTCGGCGGCCTTGGGCTCTATGCGTCCAGGCTTATAGCCAAACAGATTACTCGGCTTAAGCGGCATGGCGTCACCCACATCGGGCAACTGCCAATGAACAAACTCGTCCGCTTCATCCGGCGGCAAAATGTTGTGGGACACCTTTTTGTCAGTCATTCAAACTCGCCTGTCAGAGGAATTCTTCACTGCCGCCGCCACCGAGCATAATCTCTCCGGCATCGGACAAGCGACGGGCGATGGACAATATCTCTTTCTGGGCCACTTCCACTTCGCTGATACGAATTGGCCCCATGGCCTCGAGATCGTCACGCAGCAATTCGGCGGCACGTTTGGACATATTGCCGAGGATCTTTTCCTTCAATGGCTCGTCGGCGCCCTTGAGCGCCTTCATCAGTACATCCTGCTGCACTTCCCGCAGCAGCGTCTGAATACCACGGTCGTCGACATCAATAAGGTTTTCGAACACGAACATCAAGTCCTGGATCTGCTGCGCCATCTCTTCGTCGGACTCGCGCAGGGTTTCCATCAGTTGGCTCTCCACCCCGGTATCCAGGTAGTTCATAATGTTGGCAGCAGCCTTCAAGCCACCCATCTTGGCGGCCTGGGCGCCACCCTGACCGGCAAACTGTTTCTCCATGATGTCGTTCAGCTCCTGCAGTGCTGCAGGTTGTACCTCTTCAAGGTTGGCGATACGCATCATCAAATCGAGACGGGTGTTTTCCGGGAACTGGGCAAAGATTTCCGCCGCCTGATCCGGTTCAAGATAGGACAAAACAATGGTTTGGATCTGCGGGTGTTCATTCTGGATGATAGTCGCCACCTGCCTGGCGTCCATCCACTTGAGCGAGTCGAGGCCTTTGGCGCCACTGCCCATGACAATCTGCTCGATAAGGTTACCGGCCTTGTCTTCACCCAGCGCGGTAGTCAGAGCCTTGCGCACAAACTCTTCGCTGTTAAAGCCTATGGAGGAGTATTTCTGGATATCATCCAGAAACAGCTTGTGAACCGCAACCACCTTCTCCTGGCCGAACTCCTGCATGGCCGCCATGGCCATACCCACCTTTTGAACCTGTTTGGGTTCCAAGTGTTTGAGAATAGAGGCCGCATCGGCTTCACTGAGACTCAGCAACAAAATGGCGGTCTTCTCAATCCCGTTGAGATTCTTGACGTCGAAGCCGCTCTCGGCTGGTTTATCCGCTTTTTTTTCAGGCATCTTCTTGCAACCAGTTCTTCACCACTTGGGTGGACAGTTCAGGTTCATTGGCCACCAGAGCACGTATGGCCTTAATCATATCATCATCTTTGTGCAGATCCGGTATCAGTATCGAACCGTCATCGGCATAGCTGTATTCACTTTCAGGGCGGTTGAGCATGCCCAGGGTGTCGGCAGCGTACTGATCTTCAATATCTGCCAGCTCATGCCCCAGCGCAGGTTCATCCGGCATATTCTGGCCATCGGGATAGATGAGGCGTTTGAGCATGGGACGCACCACGAACAGGATAAGCACCAAAATCACCAAGGCACCTATGCCGAGTTTCATCGCCCGCCAGAACCAGGGCTGCTCCCACAGGGGTGGCTCAGGCAAATCTTCAACCAGTTGATCCATAAAGGGCACAGTCACCACTTCTATCATGTCGCCCCTTTGGCTGTTGAAGCCAACGGCGCCTTCCAGCAAACGGCGGATATTGGCCATCTCTTCACCTGTGCGAGGCACTCTGGCGACCTGACCATTTTCACCGGCAGCACCTGCCTTGTAGTCGACCGCCACTGAGACACTGACCCGGCGTACCACACCTATCTGCTGACGGGTATGGCTGATGGTGGTATCCAGCTCAAAATTACGGGTCGCTTCCCTATGGCTGTTGCCTGAAGTAACACTGCTGCTTTCTGCGGCATCGGCAGCGTTTTCAGGAATATTGGACTCCATCGGCGGCTGATTGGAAAGGGCTCCGGGGATGCCGCCACTGCTGCCACCAACGCTGTTGTTTTCCACTGTCATTTCACTGCGAAGTGATGGCAGGTCCGGGTTGAAACGCTTGGCTGTTTGCTCGACGGCGGTGAAGTCCATGCTGACATCCACCTGGGAAGTGAAATTTTCCGGACCGAGGATCGGCATCAGAATCGAATCTATCTTGGTGCGGTATTCGTTTTCTTTTTGCTGCACCAGCTCAAGCTCGCGTCTGGCGCGGGCAGATACCCCATCCTGACTGCCTGAATTCAGCAAGCGGCCGTTGGAGTCTGTCACAGTCACCCGACTAGGATCCATGTCATGAACTGCAGAGGCAACAATATCTACTATTGCATCAACCTCTTCCTGGCCCAAACCGCCCCTGCGGGTACTGACCACCACTGTGGCACTGGGTTTGGCGCGATTGCGGGCGAATACATTTTCCTTTGGCAGCGCCAGGATCACCTTGGCACGGCTGACACTATTGAGCTCTTCAACCGCCCGCGCCAGATTCATCTCCTGACTCTGCTTCAGCCGGGCTTGTTCCATCCGCTGACTGACACCAAAGCCGGAATCCTGGCTCAGATAATCCTTGGCATCGGCGCTGGAATCTATACCGGCGCGGCTCAGCATCATCTTCACGTCCTGGTACTTGTCTTCAGGCACAGTAATCACATCGACTTCAATCTTGTACGGCACCCGGTTCTTATCCAGTACATCGAGAACCTGTACCATCTCCTGGGTATCCATCTTGCCTAGTGGCCGATATTCAGGCTCCTGAGCCCAAATCATCACAAATACCGCCAGTGCCAGACAGATAGCCAATGCCAGGATCATGGTGATCTGCCGCAGCATATCCACTCCCCCGAGGGAGCCCAATACACCCGACTTATTTTCCTGTTGGGCCCCATCCAGCGTAGTTCCAGCGGCGGAAACATTGGATCCTGCTACTAATTCTGTGCTCACTGTGCGTTCCTGTTATCCGGGATCTGTGATGCAAGCAGGCCTTAAACAGGCATGCTCATAATCTCTTTGTAGGCTTCAACCAGCTTGTTGCGCACCTGCACTGTGGCCTCGAAGGCAACGCTGGCTTTCTCGCGGGCAATAACAGTGTCAGACAGAGACACAGTGGTGTCGCCCATCTCCAGCCGGGTAGCCAGATTGGATGATGTGCTTTGCAACTCACTGACATTGCCGACCGCCTGGGCCAGCAATTGGCTAAAGTCGGCCCCTGAGGTATTGCCCACCTGACGTACAGGCGAAGACTGAAATCCCGTTGGGGCAATTTCACCTTTAAGTGATTGCATTTCCTGCAATAAAGAATTGGCACCTATTTGCATCTTCTCACTCCTGTCGTCAGCGAATTGACGAAAAATCTGGGTTACCGGACTCTATGCAATTAGTTTGCCAAAAGTGGAATAATCAAAATTGAGATGGCTAAAGGCCCTGAATTCAAGCAGAGCCAGAGGAAAAACATAAAGATTGGAAAGCGGCCTGACGGCCGCTTTGGGGGATATTCAGGCGGGCACCTCTATGCCCATCTCGCGCATGCGCGCCATCTTGTATCTGAGAGTGCGGGCACTGATCCCCAATTTCTCGGCTACCAGCTTGCGACTGCCCTGACACTGGGCCAGAGTCTCGAGAATAATCACATGCTCCTGAGCCTTGAGCTCATCACCGAGCGCCTCAGGCGTTTCCTGGGCTGTGGTATCTCCCAGCGCAACATCCTGCAAATCGATAATGATATCGCCGGCTTCTATCTGCCCTTGATTCAAGATCAGTGCTCGCTGGATCACGTTATCCAGCTCACGGACATTCCCCGGCCAGCGGTGGGCCAACAAACGCCGCACGGCAGCATCGCTAAGAGCTGGAACCGGGTTAATTGCCGCATTTTCGGCATGGCGTGCCAACAGATGCTTGGCCAGCGGAATGATATCCGCCGGTCTTTGATTCAATGCCGGCCAGGCAAGCGGGAACACATTGATCCTGTAATAAAGTCTTCGCGAAACTCGCCCTTGGCCACCATCTCTTTCAGATCCCGGTTGGAAGTTGCCAGTACCCGGACATCGAGCTTAATGGTCTTGCGGCCCCCCAGGCGTTCAACCTCACGCTCCTGCAGCACCCGCAGCAGCTTGGCCTGCAAAGACAGCTCCATCTCGGAAATCTCATCGAGCAGCAGTGTGCCACCATGAGCTTGTTCAAACTTGCCGGGGCAAGCCTGATAAGCCCCGGTAAAGGCGCCTTTCTCGTAGCCAAACAAGGTGGCTTCCAGCATATTTTCCGGGATGGCAGCGCAGTTAATCGCCACAAAAGGCCCGTCAGGTCTTTGGCTGTGCTGATGAATGTAGCGAGCCAACACCTCTTTGCCCGAGCCGCTGGGGCCACTTATCATCACAGAGGCGTCAGAAGCGGCTACCCGCTGCGCCAATGCCAGCAAGGCCAAGCTCTTTTCATCAGCCACTACGGGGCTGCCACTAACCACCTTGGGGCGTAAATAACGACTCACCTGATTAAGCAGCACCTGAGGAGCAAACGGCTTGGCGAGATAATCTACCGCTCCCAACTTGATAGCACTGACGGCATTATCAATAGTGGCATAAGCCGTCATCAACAGGACCGGCAACTGCGGATGTTGCTGACGCAGATAATCCAGCAGCCCCATACCGCCGATACCCTCCATCTGTACATCGCTTATCACCATGTCAAAACGATTACCTTTCAAAGCCGTTATCGCGTCTTCGGCGCTGGCGACGTCAACACACTCGTAACAGGCCAGCAGCAAGGTATCGAGCAGCGCTTCCCGGAGTGCGGCATCATCTTCCACCAAAAGAATTTTTGCTTCGCTCATACCGCCCCCCCTTGAGAAGCTGTCATCAGTGGGAAGCTCAGCGTAACGGTACAACCGGCGCCCAACTCACAGCTGAGATCCAATTTGCCACCGTGGCTGCGCACGACTGACTGCACCACCGCCAGCCCAAGTCCTGTGCCCTGACGCTTGGTGGTAAAGAAAGGCTCCAACACCTGTTTTTGCATCTTGCTATCAAGCCCCTTGCCGTTATCTATCACATCAAGGCGCAGTGCCTGGTCACAGCTCAGGCGCAGAATGACGTTTGTGGCACCGGCTTCCAGGCTATTGATCACCAGATTATTGATGGCAGAGCTCAATCCATGAAGATTGACCTGCATCTCGCGGTCACCTTCAAGTTGCAGACTCAATTCGGCGTTTTGCTTGGCGGCAATTGGCTCGCAGTTGGCCATCACTTTTTCCAGCACTGTCGAGAAAGGCACTCTGTCGCAGGCTTCCTCTTGCTTACCTTTGGCAATCAACAACATATCATTGACCTGCTGTTCCAACTCGGAAAGTCTGTCAAGCAGTTTGCCCTGAAAACGCTCTCTGGAGCCGGTATCCAGTCTTGGACTACCCAAATTAGCGGCATAAAGTAAAGCGGCAGAAAGCGGAGTGCGTATTTGGTGCGCCAGCGTGGCAACCATTTTTCCCAGAGCAGACAGGCGTTCAAGGTGGGAAAGATTTTGCTGCAATAGCCGGGTTTCGGTGAGATCGGTCAGCATAATCAGCTGCCCCTGCTCAGGTGTCAGCGGCGTAATAGCCAGCTTCACCCGGCGGCCATTTCGCAGGGAAACTTCATGACCATCGTCTTTTTGCGGTGCGAAGGCGCGATTGATAATAGTGAGCCAGCGCTGATCCACCAAAGGAACACCCAACAAAGATTCGGCAACCGGGTTGGCTTCGCTGACCAAGCCGTCACCATTGAGGATAACGACGCCCGAAGGCATGGCCTGCAGAATATGCTCCATACGATTGGACATATTGGCGGCTTCCCTTACCGGGATCCATTCGCGGCCATGATGAGAGATGGTTTCGAGCTGTGCCAGCGGGCTTGCGGACATATAAACCCCGTCAAAAATACGATGCTGACAGGGTTAATGCAGACTTTATGCCAACTTAAAAGTCAAAATTATCAGGATATTAATCTTTACTCATGCCATATTTACGCATTTTCTCCACCAGAGTGGTGCGGCGAATACCCAGCATTTCAGCCGCGCGGGCAACGACATTATCCTGCTGATCCAGTGCTTGGCGTATCATATCGATTTCCAACTCAGCCAAGAGATCCTTAAGATTGACTCCTTCAGGCGGCAGCTCACTGGGGAAACGGGTATCAGGCAGATCAACCGGTTCTTCGTCATTGAAGATAGATGCCAAAGCATCACGCTCAAGTTGTTCTTCGCTAACCTCAACCGAGTACTCGGGCACATCAATATGACGGTATTTAACCGGTAAGTCATTAACGTCAACCAGGCCACCCGGGTAGAGAATAGTTAACCTCTCAACCAGATTGGACAGTTCACGGACATTACCTGACCAGCCATGTTCCTTAAGCGAATCGATGGCACGCTGGGTAAAACGCACCCGGCCCTTGCCTTCATTGAACACCCGGCTGACCAACTCCTGCAATAACAGCGGGATATCATCCCGGCGCTCACTAAGGGGCGGCATTTCGATGGGAAATACATTGAGACGATAGAAGAGGTCTTCGCGGAACTCTCCTTCTTCAATCATGGTTTCCAGATTTCTGTGAGTCGCGGCAACTACCCGTACATCAGCGTTAATCGCCTTGTTGCCGCCCACACGTTCAAACACTCTCTCCTGCAACACCCGCAGCAACTTGACTTGCATCTGCAGCGGCATATCGCCGATTTCATCGAGGAACAAAGTGCCGCCTTCGGCCAGTTCAAAACGCCCCTTACGGGAGCTGATGGCGCCGGTAAAAGAACCTTTCTCATGACCAAACAGCTCACTTTCCAACAGTTCCGGTGGAATGGCGCCGCAATTGACCGGAATAAAAGGGCCATCACGACGCTCTGAAAGATAATGGATATTACGGGCAACCACTTCTTTGCCTGTACCAGAGGGCCCCAGCACCAACACAGTAGCATCAGAGCCGGCCACCTGGTTGATCAGATGGCGCACATTGGCGATACCTTCGCTACGGCCAACAAGACTGCGGAACAGTTTGGTTTGATTGGCACTGGTAGGTACCTGAGGCCGCTTGACCTGGCCAAAAACCTGACAGAAGTGCAATAACTCGGTTAACTGGGAATAGCTCAGGGGTTCATCAATCCGGCCAAGCAGATTCGAGGAGCTAATGCTACTCTGTCCAAGCAGCAACATGGGCTGCCATGGCAGTTTGAACATCAGTGATTGTAATGCATCACCCTCTACGCTATCTGCAACCAAAATCATGGCCCGACATCGAGTTTCCGGCGATTGTGCATCAATTGTATCGGGAGCCACGACTTCCACTTGCTCACCAATAAACTCTAAAACACAAGACAAGCGATTGGTACGCTCAGAGGGGGGTCCGACAAGTAAAATTCGTTGATCTGTATGCATCATTCAGTGGGCCGCTAAGCTTTGGCAATTATGGATTCGCATTAATTATTAGTGTTAGTTGCTCTGGAAAGTCTGGCAATGCTTTCTTCACATACTCAGCTAAATTTGTAGCAATGCTGAATATTGTATTATCGGCACGATATAAGCAAGCCTAGGATGGCTTTTCTGCCTACCCCTTCCAGATTTTAGTCTAAATTCAGGGTATAAACGCCGATATCGTCAATTAAATGACGAACGTCAAAAAGGCGCCTTGGGCGCCTTTGTTCAGAGTGAGCAATAACTCAGCGGTTTTCTTCGTGAGCCGTAAGGTGATGTTTATCGGCGGGGATAGCATCCCAGGCTTCTTTGATATCCCGCAGCACAGCCGCAACATCATCCAGAGCCTGCACATCATTGTTGAGATTCGCCTCTGTAATACGTCGCAGCATAAAGTCGTACAAATTGCTGAGGTTGGTAGCGATTTCACCACCGGCTTCCATATTCAGGCTGTTGCTGAGACCGGTTATAATACCTATCGCCTTGTTGATGAAAATCCCCTTTGCCGACTGATCGCCTTGCTCAATGGCATAACGACTCTGAGCGATACGCTCCAATGCGCCGTTGAACATTAACTGAACGATCCTGTGTGGTGATGCTACGGAAATTTCATTCTCCAATGACACCTTCCGATAAGATTTCAGCGACCCTCTCATAAATACCTACCTGTTTGCATCTATAGACCTGTAAACGTTAACCTGACGTTTATTCTGGCTTCTGAGCGCCAAAAGCTCTTGCCTTTGTTGACGTACTGCTTTGGCATCCTGTTCAAAAGTGGCTGTCAGTTGCAGTTGCTCTTCAAGCAGTACAGGATCCTGCACTTGTGCTATCAAAGCCTGAAGCAAAATTTGACGCCTGTTTACCAGCTCTTGCAAATTAGAGACCAACTCATCAGTTTTTTCATCCTCGGCGGGAATTGTCAGTAGGCAATCCAAAGCCCGGCGCAGCAATTTATTGATCTGATTTAGTTCTTCGGTTACCTGCATCTTTTATCCCAATCAGCCTTTCTTGATTGCCCCTGGTAAAGAGTTCAATGCTCCTACAACATTCTTGCCTTGGGCGTTCAGCTTACCGACGACCAAATCCATCGCATTAAATTGTTTGGTCAATCTATCTTCCAGCAATTTCATCTTACGGTCAAAGGCTTCACGCTGCCCCTCAAGACGTTTCTTATCGCCGGTATAGGAATTATTACGGGTATCAATCACACCACCGGTCTTGATATAGGACTTGGTTAATTCGCCCATAGCGTTCGCTATACCGGTATCCTTAGTGGCAAATAGTGCTTCAATTCCCCCCATATTGGTCTTGATGGCTTCATCCAGCTTGGCATCATCAATTGAAAGTTTGCCATATCTGTCTGCTTTAATGCCAATATCATAGAGTGCAATAGAGCCGTTGGCTGTTGCCACCCTGTCACTGATCCCGGAACGCAGCTGAGACTCCAGTGAACGGATCATTGAGTCACCTTGTAGCGCAGCTGCCTCCTTTTTTTTCGCATCGTAAGCTGACATTTTTTCTATCGAGTTGATCAGACTGTTGTAAGCCTCAACAAAACCTTTAACGTTTTCTTTAACCGCATCTGTATCCTGAGCTATGGTCAGCTTGGTGGTCTTGTTGACATCAGCATCAGTGAGATTAAGGGTCACACCTGTAATAGCATTTTTTACTTCATTGGACTGAGAGGTGAGCTTTTGACCATCAATATAAAGCACTGCGTTGCCGGCAGCCTGAAGCTCTTGTAAATTACTGCCGCCGAACATATCTGAAAGCCCGCTACCTGAAGTATCGGTTGCGGTGATGCTTATCTGATTATCTGTGCCTTCTTTGTCGGAGCTGAACACCAAACGACTGCCGGCATCACTGGTGATAACTGTTGCTGTCACACCGGCATTGTCAGAACTGGCATTTACCTTTTTGGCAATATCCTCAAGAGAATCAGTCGCTTCAATGTCAACACTAAAACTCTTGCCATTGACAGCAAGCTGCAGACTCCCCTCACCGATACCAGCGCTGGCATCAGCGGTAGCAGCACCGGCGACTTTATGTTGCTGAGCCAAGGCTTCAACCTTGATATTATAGGAGCCGGGCAAAGAGTTTTTATCTGCTGTGGCAGTAAAAAAATCTTCATTGCCCAAGGTGACAGTTCGTTGATTCAAGGCACCGCCATCCTGGAGCTTTTTCAGTGCATCCTGGAATTTTGACAGTTCACTCTTGAGTGTACCCATAGCAGAAACTTTGGCATCTAGTCTAGCCTCAGTCTTATTAAATATCGCCTCTTTGGGCACTTTCTCGGCATCAACCAAAACCTTGACGATCTCGGTAATATTAAGTCCCGATCCCAACCCTGTTGCTGTTAATGCCATATCAACCTCTATCTCATGTTAAGCCTGTTCAGGCTTCAGTCTTCATCAATAATCCTGCGACTTCAGACAGTTTTGCCGCCAGCTCCAACGCTTCTTCACTGGGGATCTGTCTAATCACGTCCCCGGATTCCACATCCATTACACTGACAACGTGAGTTCCGGATGATTCATCCACTTTAAATGCCAAGCCCTTGCGCATCATGGACATGGTATTGGAGAGCTCCTCTGCCACCTGCTGCAATTGCTCAGGATCCTGCTGCATCTCCTCGTTTTGCTCTGCCTCATCTACCGGCTTGAGCAAGGCCGTCGCCTCAATGTCAGTGTTTTTCTGGGCAACCTCTTGCCACTGCCCGGATTTCACTTCTGCCCTCACAGGGACAGTATTGGATAAATTAGTGACTTCCATCGCCTATTCTCCACTCAGTTGACCTATCTGCCGCAATATCTTCCTTCCATGAATGCAGCAAAGGGAGATCCGTAGCCGAACCTCCCTTTTACTGACGCGATAGCTAACCTGAAAAATTACAGCAGTGACAGTGCTACCTGCGGTAACTGGTTAGCCTGAGCCAACATGGCCGAACCTGTTTGTTGCAGCACCTGGTTCTTGGTCATGGCAGAGGTTTCCTTGGCAAAATCCACATCCACAATACGGCTCTTGGCGTCGGCAACGTTAGCCTGAGTATTGGCGCTGTTGCTGATGTTGTGTGCCAGACGGTTTTGCATAGCACCAAGTGTTGCACGTTGAGAGTCAATAGTGCCTATTGCTTTATCTATAGCCTTAATAGCAGATGCAGCATTGGCAGAAGTCGCATTATTCAAACTGTTAACACTCAGTGCAGCAGCATCTGTATCTGTAACTGTCAGACTGATTTTTTCATTGCCTTGATGGCCTACCTGGAACGCTTTGCTTGCGAAGCTACCATCCAGCAGTTTGGTACTACCAAAAGCAGTACTGTCTGCAATAGCTGTAATTTCTGTCGCCAATTGATCCATTTCGGCCTTGAGTGCAGCTTTATCTTCATCAGAATTAGCACCGTTAACCGATTGGACAGCCAAATCACGCATACGTTGCAGCATATTGGTCTGCTCCTGCATCGCACCTTCGGCAATCTGGGCGATAGAGATAGCATCATTGGCGTTACGCATACCGACTTCCAAACCGCGCACCTGAGAGTTCAGACGGTTGGAAATCGCCAGACCTGCCGCATCATCTTTAGCACTGTTGATACGCAAACCACTGGACAGACGCTCCATTGAAGTAGCCAAGCTACTGTTGGAGAGATTCAGGTTTTTCTGAGCTTTCAGTGATGTTACGTTGGTATTTACTGTAATAGCCATAATGATTTCCTCTTTACCTGGCTTGGGAAAACTAGCCTGTCTTCGTTTGAGCCAGGCGGGTCTTACTGGTTACAGTAACTTTAACGGCACCCCTGTTTTTATCTTTAGGCTTTTTTTTCAAAAATTATCAACTATTTTTTAATAGACTGATTTTTATGAAAAATGGTATCATCAATGGCAAAATCCATCGACGATACAGTCGCTCTCTCCCGTTCTTAACCAAGCAAAGAAAGTGCAACTTGAGGCAACTGGTTGGCCTGCGCCAGCATAGCGGAACCCGTCTGCTGTAGTACCTGATTTTTGGTCATGGCCGAGGTTTCCTTGGCAAAATCCACATCCACAATACGGCTCTTGGCATCAGCCACGTTGGCCTGAGTATTGGCACTGTTACTGATATTATGAGCCATACGGTTCTGCACCGCACCCAATGCCGCTCTTTGGGTATCAATTTGTTTAATCGCCTCATCAATTGCATTAATGGAAGCTGACGCTTCTGCACTGGTTCCAACCGTCAAACTACTTACACCCAGAACAGAGGCCTTGGTCGCTGTGATCTCGAAGGCTATATTCTCGCCCTCTTGGTGACCAACCTGGAACGCTTTCTTGCCATAACTACCGTCTAAAAGTTTAGTATCGCCAAAAGCTGTAGTGTTGGCTATCGCGGTAATTTCGGAAATCAATTGAGTCACTTCAGCCTGAATGGCATCTTTATCATCATCAGAGTTTGCACCGTTAACCGATTGAACAGCCAAGTCACGCATACGCTGCAACATATTGGTTTGCTCCTGCATCGCGCCTTCGGCAATCTGGGCGATGGAGATGGCATCGTTGGCGTTACGCATGCCCACTTCCAAACCGCGCACCTGAGAGTTCAAACGGTTGGAAATTGCCAAACCGGCGGCATCGTCTTTGGCGCTGTTAATACGCAGGCCACTGGACAGACGTTCCATGGAGGTTGCCAGGCTACCGGATGACATGTTCAGGTTTTTCTGCGCCTTCATTGAAGTTACGTTGGTATTAACGGTAATAGCCATGTTGAGTTCCTCTTCCTAGTTTTAGCGCCAAGACTCGGAGCTTGGCTAAAATTGTTAACAATTTATCTGACAGACGGGTAGGCCTTTGTTTACTGTTAAATAAAGTCAAACAGGGAAACAGAACCCACTCTGCTGAATACATTTGAAACGGCGTTCAAGGCCAACTGCTGTTTTTGAAATTCGGTAATCGCCGCGGCGTAATCGAGATCCTCCAGCAGTGACAATGCCGACTTATTCACCAACTCTTCTTCTGCATGATTGCTGCTGTAGCTTTCGAGGCTTTTGAGACTGTTGCCCGCAACGCCTCTGGCTACACCGAGTTGAGTCATACCACTGTCAAGATTATTCAATAACTGTGCCAACTCAGCTTGTCCGTTGGGAGTATTGACCAGGTCTGGATCCTCCAGCAGGGTTATCGCCTGCTGAATGGTGTCGAAAATCGGCACCTCGGCCTTAGGTTCCATGGTGAAGGAATCTCCGCCAGCCGGCGTGCCATCCAGCTTCACCTCTATACCGTTGAAGCTCACTGGGTTACTGGCATCGAAGTTAGCCACATTGCTGACAGCCGAACCGCTTGAATCCAACACTTGCAAATCAACCCCACCAGCGCCGTTATCGGTAAAGTTAAAGGTGTAGGTATCAGCCACATGGCTCCCAGGAGGGCTTATTTTGGCACTGAGTACCCTGAACTCCCCGGTTTGCGGGGCCAAATAATTGACGCCGTAGTCACCCAAGGCGTTGGCAGCATTCATAAAAGCCGAGTCCCCGGGAATATTGGTGCCCATAGCAACCCCTTGTGCCACCAAGGCATCACGAACGCCGCTATCACCGCTGTAAACCATGTTGCCGCTGGCATCGAAGGCAAAGGGCTGAGTATCTGTGTTGTATCCGGCAAATAGGTAATTGCCTGACTCATCCTGGGTATTGGCAATACTTAAAAGTTCATCCAAACTGCTGCGCATTTCATCGGCAATAGTTTGCCGCTCCGAGGGACCAAGGGTGCCATTTACTGCACGCAACATCTGTTCACGAATGCCGGTGACCAAAGTTTCGGCGCTGCCTAGCTTGCTTTCCGCCAAAGATAAGCGGTTTTTGCTGTAATCCACATTCTTGAGATACTGCTGCACCAGCGCATTTTGCTGGTAGAGATTGTCTATGCCGATAGCTGCCACCGGGTCATCACCGGCAGTGTTGACCTTTTTACCGCTGGATAGCTGCTCGAGGATCCTGTTGGTATCGGTTTGCTTCTGCAGAATGCTGTTTAAATTCTGCTGATACATCTGTGAAGTTGAAATACGCATCTCTCAAGCTCCTATCGAACCGAACTGAACAGGGTGTCGAACAGGGTATTAGCCGTAGTCATGATCCGTGCCGATGCCTGATAGGCCTGCTGGAACTGCATCAAATTGGCCGCTTCTTCATCCAGGTTAACCCCGGATTCCGATTGCACTCTGGCGTAAGCCTGATTGTAGATAGCCTCTGCCGAACCGGCTCTGACTTGGGCGGATTTGGTTTGGCTACCGATATCCAATTTGGTCTTTTCAAACACATCACCCAGGGTCGACTTACCGTTATTCATTATCTTGCTGTCACTGAGTTTGGCCATGGCCAAGGCATTGGTGTTGTCACCCGGCGCAAAGCTGAGATCAAAGGTGAAACTCTCACTACCGCCACTGCTGCCATCGACTTCAAAAGTAAAACCAAAGGCGCTGATCTGCGGCGGAGTACCCGCAGCCGTCCCGGTTGCCAAAGAAGCGCCGTTGACATCAAATACTTCATAGGAAGGCGGATTGACACTGGTATCCAGGGTGAATGTCAGTTCACTGTCAGTCACGGGGAAGTTAGCCGCGCTTCTGTCGTCTATGCTGACCAACTTCACTGAAGTGCTGCCTGAATTACCTGCGTTGGCGGTAATTTTCGGCGCCGCTGCGGCAATGCCTTTGGGATCTGACATCACCACATCTATGTTGGCCGCCGCATTGGCCGTTGGCCGTATTTCAAACCTGTCACCGGCAGCCATGGCACCGGCATCAATTTTGATACTGAAGCCGTTGGCGCCTTCCAGAGTATCGCCGTTGAGCGTCAAATTGGTCACCGCCCCCGTCTTCATGTCCTTGAGTTCATAAGTACCGGCATTGGTATAGTTCAGCTCATAACTGCTGCCGGACAGGGCGCCGACATCATCGATATTAACGCTCAAAGAAGCTGTGCCAGAGTTGCCGGAATAGGCGCCGACACGGCCGGCGGCAATCACAGGGTCATTGATATCGGTAAAAATGGGTTGTCCGAGTTCGCCATTGAGATCAAAACCCTGGGACTGCATCTCGTTAAAAGCATCGGCAATCCCCAGCGCCAACTGCCCCAGCTCATGGCTGGCGGGCATCAGGGTGTTGTCACGAAAATCAAATAAGGCGCCCAGTTGCCCCCCAAGCTTGGCGGGGTCGGCCTTCAACTCGTTGCCCCCGAGGCTATAGGTGAGCTCTGGCTCATTGGGGAAGGGGTCACCTGCGGTCATGCCCATGGTCATGGCCACTTCACCGGATACCAACATAAAAGAGCTACCCAGCATGATGGAGCGAGCACCGTTTTCCAGCGGGATCACATTGACTTCGGCGTACTGGCTTAACTCTTTAATCAGCGCATCTTGCTTATCCAACAACTGCGCATCGTTACCGGGTGACTTCATCAGTTCAAGATTGATCTGCGCCATCTCTTTACTGATCTCATTGATCCTGGTGGTAATGCTTTCAATCTGATCATTGGTTTGCTGCACCTGACCTGTCAGATGACTCTGCATTTGATTGAGATTCTGCGCCAGTTGCGAGGCCGAATTGAGCACAGAGCCGCGGATCCCCAGATCCGCTGGCAGGTCAGCCAAACTATTGAGACCGGAGAAAAAGTCATTCAATGAGGCTGGCACCGCCTTGCCTATTTGGGAAAACAGCTGATCCAGCCCGCTGAGTTTGGTGTAGCTGGCCTCGGCAGCACTGAGCCCTGTCTGACCGATACGCAGCTCTCTGGCAGCATAATCATTGTAGATACGCTTTACATCCTGCACATAAGTACCTGTGCCATAGAAGTTATTGCCAAGACGCATTGAGGTGGAGCTGCCCTGTATAGCCACCTGGCGGTGATAGCCTTCAGTATTGACGTTGGCAATATTGTTACTGGTCACCCCCAATTGTGATTGGGCAGCCAGGATCCCGCTGCGGGCTATATTGAACAGATCCATAGACATGGGTTATCGCTCCTGCACCTTTACTGGCCCGGCTTTGAGCCGAACTCCTGCAACAACTGACCAAAATCGGCCTTGATGGTATCCAGCACTTTCATCACCTTGTTGGCATATTGAGGATCCGTGGCGTATCCCGCCTCGGCCAGTGCCTTGATAAACTCGTCGGGATTAGCGGCCATCTTGCGCGCCTGGCTGTAACGATCGTTATCGGAAATAAAGCGGACAAAGTCGTTAAAGCTCTGCTCAAAACTGTCGTACACCCGAAAGTCAGCTTTTTGCCGCACAGCTGTGCCCTGCTCATATTCCAGGGTCGACACCGCCGCTTTCTCACCCTGCCAACGTCTGTCGGCCTTGATATTGAACAGGTTGTTACTGGACTCACCTTTATGACCACGGACCATTTTCTGGCCCCAACCGGTTTCCAGAGCCGATTGCGCCAGCAGCACTTCGGGTTGAGTCCCCAAGGCATCGGCAGCAGCCTTGGCATGAGGATAAAGCTGTCTGACAAACTCTTCCTGACTGCCGATTGCCGGCCGCGCCTGCCGCCATGACGGCAATACTTTGCCGCTCAATACCTGCTGCAGACTGTCACTGCTTGGCAGCGCGGATGCTTTGGCCGCAGTCGCTTCAACACCGGATATCTTCTCTGCCTGGCCGCCGCTCAAGGCCGCGACACTGCGGTTATCAACATCGCCGCGGAGCACTGAGGCCGGGGTAATGCCGGAGTTTTCCGGTGACAACTGCTGCACCATGAGATCCGCCAGCCCCAGCATGCCTTTGGAGGACAGCTCCACCGACATCTGCTGATCGTGCATCTGCTCGTAGAACTTGGTGTACTGGCTGTTCATCGGACTGTCGGATTCAAATATCGCGTTGGCATCTCGCATGCTTTTCATCAACATCTGCACAAAAATGCCTTCAAACTGCTGCGCGACTTCCTTAAGCGCTGCTTTTTGATCCTGCTGCGCCTGAGCTCTGAGCTTGTCCAGCCCACCGAGATCCAGAAATTGCGCCGCGTCAGCCATTTTGTTCATAGTCGATAAACCAATGTGCCATTAATCAGATGATGATGAGTTCACCATGCAAAGCCCCTGCCATCTTTAAGGCTTCGAGGATTGCCAACACATCCGATGGCGCCGCACCCACCATATTCACCGCCCGTACCAGTTCATCGAGGGAAGTGCCCGGGTTGAACATAAACATACGTCTATTATCCTGAGCCACATCTATGGTGCTGTTGCTGGTCACCGCGGTTTGGCCACCAGCCAAAGCATTGGGTTGAGAAACCTGAGTCGCTTCGGCAATGGTGACGGTAAGGCCACCATGGGTCACAGCCGCCGGCAAGAGTTTAACGTCCTTGCCAACCACTATGGTGCCGGTGCGGGAGTTGACTATCACCTTGGCCGATTCATCGGCAGGCTCAACTTGGATATTTTCCAGGGTGGCCAGAAACGATACCCGCTGCGACACATCTCTGGGGGCACTGACCTGAATGGAAGAAGCATCGAGAGCCCGTGCCATACCCGGGCCAAGTAAGCCGTTAATGGCATCTGCGGTACGCTTGGCGGTGGAGAAATCGGCTCGGTGCAGGTTAAAAGTCAGGTGATCGCCATTACCGAAGGGGCTGGCCACTTCACGCTCGACTATGCCGCCGTTGGGAATGCGGCCCACAGTTGGGGTGTTCTGGATAACCTTGGAGCCATCAAGGCCTTCGGCACTGAAACCACTGACCACCAGACTCCCCTGAGCGATGGCGTAAACATTGCCGTCCACCCCTTTAAGGAAAGTTTGCAGCAGAGTGCCGCCGCGCAGGCTCTTGGCTTCACCCAAGCTCGATACCGTCACATCCAGGGTTTGTCCCGGCTTGATAAAGGGCGGCATATCGGCATGCACTGCCACCACGGCAATATTCTTGATCTTGGGCCTGAAGTTATCCGGCAGATTGATGCCAAAATTCTTCAACATGGTCTTGAAGGTCTGCTCTGTGTAACGGGTCTTCTCCCCGGTTCCCGGCAAACCTACCACTAGGCCGTAACCTATCAACTGGTTATCCCTGACCCCTTGGATATCGGCGATATCCTTGATGCGCTCGGCCTGCCCTGGCAGAGAAATCAGCAAACAGGCAAGTGCCATAATTAATTTGATTTTCATGAGCTTATCCTCAGAAAGGCCACCAATCAGAGAGGAAGAACTGGCTCAGCCAGCCCACCTTTTGCGACTCGGCAAAAGTGCCGGTACCGCTGTACTGAATACGGGCATTGGCGACTTTGGGCGAATCTATGGTGTTCTCGGGAGTAATATCCTGCGGCCGAATAATGCCGGTTACCCGAATAAACTCGTCGCCATTATTGATGGTGATCCACTTTTCACCGCGAATAACCAGGTTGCCATTGCCCAGCACCTGCATCACGTTGGCCGAAATTTGCCCGGAGAGACTGTTGCTCTGATCGGCATCGGCTTCACGATTGGTATCCATGCTATCGCCGTAGCGGAAATCCAGCGGATTGCCCTTGATGGTGACATTGCTGCCGCCCATGTAGAGCGGGTTCACTGACATGTCCGAGCCTTTTTTGATCTTGTTGCCGACGCTCTTTTTCGCCTGGGTCGACTCCACCAATACCACAGTGATGATGTCCCCTACCCTGTGCGCCCGCAGATCCGAATACAATGAAGATGCCTGACTGTCCTGATAGATAGAGCCGGTCGGTGCAATCCGGGTCGGCGGCGCTTCAGGATACACAGGCGCAAAATAGGGATCATCGGCTATGGGTTTATTCTGGGTAGAGCTGCAAGCCCCCAGAAGTAAAGCCGGAATGATAAGGAACAAGGGTTTCATCACATCACCTCATCACAGATTCTGGTTCACGTAGGCCAGCATCTGGTCTACGGCTGAAATGACCTTGGAGTTCATTTCATAGATCCGCTGACTTTCAATCAGGTTAACCAGCTCTTCGGTCACGTTAACGTTGGAAGTTTCCAGCGAACCCTGACGAATAGAGCCCAAACCGTCCAGTGAGGCAGTCCCCTGAATTGGGGTGCCGCTGGCGCCTGTCTCCAGATAGAGGTTTTGCCCTATGGGATCCAGGCCGGATGGGTTGATGAAATCAGAAATAGTCAGCTGGCCCACCACCTGGTTTTCGGCGGCTCCAGGAGTTTTAACCGACACTTCACCTTCGGCGGAAACCGTAATACTGGTGGCATCGTCCGGAATGGTAATAGCAGGCTGCAACACATAGCCGGCGCCGGAAGTCACTATCTGGCCGGTGTCATCCAAACTGAACTGGCCATTACGAGTGTAGGCAGTGGTGCCATCAGGCAGTTGAATTTCAAAGAAGCCCGGGCCCTCAATCATCATATCCAGCGCGTTATCTGTGGTTTGCAAATTACCCTGGGAAAAAATTTTCTGGGTGGCCACCACTTTAGTGCCTGCGCCCAGGTTAAGGCCGTTGGGCAACTTGGTGTTGGAGGCACTGATACCACCGGCCTGATTGACCGTCTGATACAGTAAGTCTTCAAATACCGCCCGGCCCTTCTTGTAGCCTATGGTGCTGGCATTAGCGACGTTATTTGAAATCACCGAGATGTCCGTTTGCTGGGCATCTAACCCAGTCTTACTTATCCATAACGCGGGATGCATATCAATTACTCCTAGCTAATGCGCATCAGTGAAGCGGACGACTTGTCGTTCTCTTCTGCGGTTTTCATCATTTTTACCTGCAGCTCAAACTGACGTTGCAGCTCAATCAGGTTGACCATCTCATCCACGGCATTGACATTGCTGCCTTCCACGGCCCCGCTTTCCACGTTGACAAAGGGATCGGCGGCGGCCGGATTGCCATCCAGAGTGCGGAACAAGCCATCTTCACCGCGCATCAGGTTCTCATTGCCCGGGTTGACCAGCTTGATGCGCCCCACCTCTTCAATCACCTCGGCGGTTGCGCCCTGGGGACGAATAGAGATGGT
>Ga0114983_1000092_pt1 | contig 33002 bp, 44 predicted proteins | sample Shrwel_input2_RT_FD_87182 | JGI IMG/M metagenome (GOLD analysis project Ga0114983, IMG submission 87182) | Subsurface microbial communities from deep shales in Ohio, USA - Utica-3 well 1 S input2 RT | ecosystem: Environmental > Aquatic > Deep subsurface > Shale gas/oil reservoir > Produced... | reverse complement strand
GCCGCGACCTGTCCGAGACGCGCCCCGGGGCAGAGGGCGGACGCGGCCCCGATGGCCGCTTCGTCAGCGGGGGCGGGCGCGATGCATCGGCCGGCGATGACGAGCCCGGCTTGCTGTCGCGTTCCATCGACGGGCTCAGCGACCGGTTGAGCGGTGCTGTGCAGGAGGTTGGCGCCGGCACCGAGGAGGCCGACCCCGCGGTAAAGGCGTTCAACGAGGTCGCCCAGCCGCTTCAGCGCGGTTTCAGCAAGATCGTCGGCGACGGCAGCGACCGCAAGCAGGAGCGCTGGTATCGCCGCTTCTGGATGATGATGCGCGGATCACGCCGTGAGGATCGCGCCGAGGGCAAGCAGCAACGCCGCATCCTGAAGAACATCGAGCGCAAGCCGACCGGTGGCGACAACGGCTCCATGCTGTGGCGCGGCCTCATGCTGCTGCTGGCCCCCATCACCGGTATGTTGTCACTGCTGGGCGGCCTGCCGGTCGCCCTGGCTGGGGCAGTGATTACCGGCCTCAAGGCGCTGCTGACCGCCATGGGGATGGGTCGAGTGGCGCGACGCATGACCGTTCCCGGCAGCGGGCGCAACACGCCACGGCGCGGCGGTGGTGGGCAGGCGGCTCGAGCTGCCGCCAGGGCGGGGGCCGCCGGTACCGCCGCGTCGCGACCGCCGGGCCAGGGGAGCGGCAGTCCGTCGAGGTCCGCGCCGGCCTCGCCTCAGGGTGGTAGCAGTGGCGGGCGATTCAGCCGCTTGCTGAAGGGCGGGGCGCGCCGCATCCCGGGAATTGGTGCACTGCTGGGCCTGGGCTTCATGGCGAAGGACGTGGCCGCCAGCGAGGGCAGTGACGCCAGCCGTGCCGAAAAGGATGCCATGACCGGACGCGCCGTCGGCGGCGGCATCGGCGGCATCGGCGGCATGGCTGGCGGTGCGGCAGCGGGCGCGGCCATCGGCTCCGTGGTGCCGGTTATCGGTACCACCATCGGCGGCATCATCGGCGCCGCGGCGGGCGGCTTTTTCGGCGGCAGTGCCGGCGAAGTCGTCGGCGAGAAGGTCGGCGGCTGGGTCACCGACCTTCGCAAGTCCAACCTGGTGCAGGGCCTCTCCCAACGCTGGGAGTACGCCACCACCTTCATGTCCAGCCTGTGGGAGCAGACCAGCGAAGGCGTGTCGGCGCGCTGGGAGTCGGCGACCGCCACCTTCAGCAGCCTGTGGGAGTCCGCCACGCAAGGTCTGTCCGACCGCTGGGAGTCGCTGTCGAACACCATCGCCGAGCGCTGGACAGCCGTCACCGACGAGATGAAGGGGCTGTGGGACAGTGCCGTCAACCTGGCCGCCGAGGGCTGGGGCGCGCTGACCGACATGGCGGAAGGCGCCAATGCCTGGGTCGCCGAGAAGACCGGCGTCGACGTGGCGGAAACCGCCCGCGAAACCGGGCAATGGGTCTCCGACCGCGCCATCGAGACGTCCGAGTGGGTCTCCGAGCGCGCGGGAAGTGCAGCCGACTGGGCCGGCGAGCGCGCTGACGCCGCCGCTGCCTGGACGTCCGACAGGGCCGAGGCAGCCGCCGACCGCTTCGAGCGCGCTGCCGGCTGGCTGGGCAACAAGCTGTCTTCCGGAGCGAGCTGGGTCGGCGAGAAGACCGGTATCTCGTCGGCCGTGGGCATGGTGCGCAACGCCCACAACGAGGCGTCTGCCGTGCCCGCCCTGACGCAGGCCATGGCCGAGGCCGGCATCACCGACCCCAACGAGCAGGCGGCCTTCATGGGGCAGATGCACCACGAGTCCGGCGGCTTTCGCACCATGGAGGAGAGCTTCAGCTACCGCAGCGCCGACCGGATCATGGAGGTCAGCGCCACGGCCCGCAGCCAGGGTCGCGAGGCGGTTGAGGCGGCCATGGCGCGGGGCCCCGAGGCGGTCGCCGAGCTCATGTATGGCGGCCGGATGGGCAACACCGAGCCCGGCGATGCCCACCGATATCGCGGGCGCGGCTTCACGCAGCTTACCGGCAAGGACAACTATACCGCCGCCAGCGAAGCGCTGGGCGTCGACCTGGTGAACAATCCCGACCTGGCCGCCGACCCCGAGGTGGCGTCACGCATCGCCACCTGGTACTGGCAGAGTCGCGACGGCCTGTCAGAAGCGGCCAAGCAGGGCGATACCCGTGAGGTTACGCGCCTGATCAACGGCGGCGCCAACGGCCTGGCCGACCGCCAGGCGGCAACGGACGAGTACCTGGCCGCCGCCCGTGCCGGCGAGTTCGCCGTCTCGCCATCGCCCGGCGCTCCGCCGTCAGTGGCCGAGGTGGTGTCGTCGCCGGCCGGCGAGCCTGTGAGCGCGCCCGCGCCCGCAGCGGCCACGGCCTCCGCCACGGTGAGAACCGACCACCTGGCTGCCCTGGGGCTGGCCCCCACCCATCCGCCGGTGGGCGCCTCGCCGCAGCCTCCCGCCACTATTGCCGCACCGCGCACGCCGTCCGTGGCCGAGGCACCAACCGTCAGTACGCCGATGACCTCGCCGAAGGGGCAGGGCGACGCCCGCCAGCCGACGCGAGGGCCACAGGACGTCAGCCGCGACGTGCCGGATCGCCGCATCGCCCACATCGTCACCGGCGCCTATAGCGGCATGACCTGAGGCGGAAAAGCCGCCGCCGAGCAGGGCGGGCGCCGACATAGCATGGCGCCATGACGACGATAACCGGCGATGACATTCAGGCGATGGTGAGCCACTGGCTGGAAACGCCAGTCAACGGCTACCTGGGCTCCGGGTACGGCGCCGACGCCAAGAGCCTGCTGCAGCGCGCCCAGTCCGAAGGGCGGGCCGACAGCTTCGTGCGCAAGCTGAAGCAGGACGTCAGCGTGCTCGAGGTGCTGCCCAATAGCGCGGTGTCGCTGTACGGCACCCCCGAGGGGGTCGACCGACTGCGCCTGACCTTGGACGTTGCCGGGCGCTCCTACGACCTCAATGACTTCGAGGACTCCCGGTAATGCTGACCCGCGAAGACTTCCAGCAGGCGATCGAGGACAGCATCGCCCGCTATCCGGCGGTCGGCGCCCTGTACCGCGCCCGCGATCCGCGCATCCTGCAGCACCTGGACGCCATGGCCACGATGCTGGCCATGTACTCCCAGCAGCTGGAGGTGGCGCAGGCCGAGCCCTTCGAGAAGGTGCGCGACGCAACGGTGCTGGCCGATGCGTCCATGCGCGGCCTGGTGCCCAAGTCGCAGCCCGCCCGCGTGAGCGTGCGGCTGCACAACGCCAGTACGAACGCCTTCTCGGCGAGCCCTGGCCGCCCCATGGTGGACGCCAGCGGCCGACCGTTTCGCGTCGAGACGCCTATCGACGCAGCCCCTGGCGACACCGTGACCTTCGAGGCCGTGCAGCTGCACGAGAAGGCGAGCGCGCATACCGTTCAGGAGAGCCGTCCCTTCTATGCCGTCGAGCTCGACATGGCCGACGACGATTCCTGGTTGTGCGGCTTGCACGTGACCGACGTGCAGGGCGCCTACACCCATCGCGAGCGCTACACCAACACCCTGGCCGATGAGCGCGTCTATCACGTCGAGGCCGACGAGCAGCAGCGCGTCTACGTGCGTTTTGGTCAGGCGGGCGTGGTCGGCGTGCAGCCCGACGAGGGTTTGGCGCTGACGCTGACCACCTACTATTCCCTGGGACGCATCGACGACTTCTCGCCGGGCTCGCCGATGGCCTTCGAGACCATGCAGGGTCCGGCCGAAGCGCAGATCGAGATGACCCTGCAGGAGGTGCTGTCCAACGGCGAAAACCCGCCGTCCATGCGCGCGCTGCGCGAGCTGGCCAAGTATCCCAGCATCTACAACCACAACGCCGTCTTCCTGGGCGAGTTCGACTTCCTGGTGCGCCGCCACTTCCCCTCCCTGCAGTTCCTGTCGGTCTGGAACGAGGGCGTGGAGGAGCGCCACCGCGGCATGAGCGTGGACAGCATCAACGCTCTGTTCGTGGCCTGCCTGTCGGCCGATGGCGGCGAGCCCGTGCTGAGCCAGGCGCCCGGCGAGACGGTGGAGCCTGTCGAGCTCGCCGAGGAGGAGCTGACCGCCACCCATCGCGCCATCCGCGACAAGATCCATGCCGCCGACGACAGCTACCGGATCCGCTTCTATTCCGCCATCCGGGCGCCGCTGCCGGTCACCATCGCCGCCACGGTGGCCACCAGCTATGACGAGGGCGTGATCAAGGAGCAGATTCGCCAGGTCATGCTCGAGGAGTTCGGCGAGCAGGCCGACCAGTCCCGGCGCGGCAACACCACGCCGCTCTACCAGCAGGTCTACCAGGTACTTCGCCAGCGCGTGCCGGCCCTGAGCGTGGGGCGCGCCGACCTGCGCGTCGACATCGGAGACGAGACCAGCGACAGCCGCCCCGAGCTATGGCGCTACGTCTCGCCTGAGAGCCTGGAGGTCGGCGTCTCCGCCGGTAACGTCAACGTGCCGTTCTGGGGGTCAGGCTTTTGAGCACCAGTGACGAGTTCGACTTCCCCGGGGCGCACCTTCCCGACATAGCCCCGCTGCGCGAGAGCTTCGCCAACGGGAAGATCGAGGAGGAGTTGAAGACGCTGTTTGGCGAGCTGTTCGAGGGTGTCGCCCATGACACCTTCGATGCCAGCGTGCTGGGCACGCCGCACCTGGGTAGCTTCGAGCTGGTCCGTCGCACGGTGAACCACGACGGCCTGGTACTGCTGAAGGGGGAGCGCGAGGAGGCGGCCACCCGCTACCTGTACCGGGCCTGGAAGTCGGGCGACGTGCAGAAACGCGGCCTGCACTTCCTGCGCACCTACCTGCAACTGCTGTTCCCCGGCGCCTCCGAGGTCAAGCAGCTGTGGCACGACAAGCGCTTCCCCTACGGCGACGCCTTCATCCTCAACGAGCCCCGCGACCCCTTCTTCTTCAACTTCCTGGGCCAGCCGGGGCTCAAGCTGGACGGCTCCTGGGGGCTGGGCGAGCTGATCATCCGCGGCGACGAGGCGCAGCCCGAGTACAAGCCTGACGAGAGTCAGCTGTTCCTGACCTCCCGCGTGGAGATCCTGCTGGGCTTGGAGGCCATTGCGGCGAGCGCCCACGCCCTGGCCGGCGACAACCGGCCGGCCACCAGTGGTCTGCTGGAGGTGATCCGGGCGGTGATCCCGGCGCGCCTGGTGCCGACCTTCAAGTTCTGGCTGCGCTTCGTGCTCGCCGTCGAGACCCGGATGAGCCGCCGCTTACTGATGCAGAAGGACAGCGCGCTGCGCTACCCGTGGTGCGGGCGCGTGATATCGGACCGCCCGGACGCCCGCTGGCAGCTGGGCCGCGATGGCGAGCTGGTCACTCTGCCGCAGCCCTTCGGCACCTTTCGCCTGGGCGAACGGCGGGGCGGCGCCAGTCGCTGGCACCTGCACTCGTGCCGCGCCCGCGTCTCACTTGATATCGAGTCGCATGCCGAGACCACCGTCTACCGTGCGCCGCAGCTGGGCGAGCCCGGCCGCCGGCTGGACGGCAGCTGGGCGCTGTCGCGACCCCAGTCAGACGCCTTCGGCTGGGCGGCGCTCGACAAGCAGATTGCTGTCACTCAGCCCCAGCAGCTGCTGACCACCTTCCATGACCAGGTGCGCATCGACTACCCGTTCACGCCACGCAAGCTGGGCAGTGCGCGACGCCTGGACGGCCGCTGGAAGCTGCGCGCGGGCGCCAAGCTGAAGGCCGCATGGGCCGGCCAGAAGCTCGGTGGCTGGAAGCTGGGACGCCAGCCAGGCATCACCGCCGAGCACGAGCTGTCCGCCGACCTGCGCGGCACCGCCAGCGCCGCCCCGGCCAGGCTGCCACCGAATCCGGTACCCAAGCGCCTGGCGCGCTGGAATCGACGCCTCGACGGCGCCTGGTCCCTGGGGGCGGTCAGCCGCTTCGGCGAGTTCAGGCTCGACGGCAGCATGCGCCTGCATGCCCGGAAAATGACGCAAGCAAACGTCCTGGGAGCCTTCAGACTTGGCCTCAACGAACTCGATGGCACCAGTACGGCGCCTGACAGCCCCGAGCCGCGCCGTCGGCCGCTCAACGGCTGGAAGCTGGGCGCCATGGAGCCCCCCGAGTTCTCCATCGCCATCGTGAAGCGAACAGGACAGTGACATGGCCGAGGCTATAACCGTAAACAGCTACCGGCGCCGCCTGGCGTCGACCATGGCGGGAGGCGCCACCGTCAAGAAGATCGCCTACATGGCGTTCGGCGACGGTGGTCACAACAGCGACCTTACCGCCAAGGCGCCCGACCCCGAGCAGACCTCCCTCAATAACGAGCTCATGCGCAAGCCGCTGACCGCTGTCGTGCAGGAAGACGACTTCTCGGTCACGGGCCGGGGCATGCTCGATTACGACGAACTGGTGGGCTACGCGATTTCCGAGGCCGCATTGCTCAACGAGGACGGCGACGTGGTGGGCGTCAAGAACTTCGCTCCGAAGGTCAAGGAGAGCGACGAGCGCTACGAAACCAGCGTGAAACTTCGATTCTAAAGGGGGCTAGCCATGGCGCTACCAAACGGCACGATCACCAAGATTCCCAACAACGAGCCCGATGCGGTCCCGTCGCTGTGGAACCTGCGCTACGAAGAGATCGACGCGAACTTCTCGTATCTGGAGAACCAGCGCGGCCAGATGCGCACCGAGCTCGACGCCGCCAAGGGCGACAAGGCCAGCGTCGGCGAGCGACTGGACGAGATGTCCACGCAGCTGCAGAGCCTGTCGCCGGACTACCAGGACGATCTGTCGGCGACCGTGATGTTCGCCATGGACCAGGCGGCGCTGGCCAATCGTTCCGTGCAGTCGCTGAAGGAGCAGATGCAGCAGGAAGGCGAGGTCACGATTCGCAACCGCGGCGTGGTCACCGGCTGTGCCGTCACGCGCTCCACCACGGCCGCGCGTAACCTCAATCTGGAAAACGGCATCGCCTTCATGAACGGCCGCATCTTCTCCGCCCCAGCGAAGGAGAATGCCGCCAGCGTGCCGACCAATACCAGCAACAGCAGCGTTACCGTGCACGCCTTCCTGTACTTCCATGAAGGCAGTCAGCGCATGCGTCTGTCCGTGACCGCCATCGGCGAAGACGTGCCGGCGCACGGGATCCACGTCTACGACATCACCATCCCCGCCGACAGCACGGACGAGACCGACCCCAACCTCGATTATGTGACGCTGACCAACGTGCGGCGCATCGAGCCCGAGTTCCCATCCAATCTCAACAGCCCGCGCACGGAGACCATCTCCATCAAGGATCTTCGCGACTCCGACTACCGCATCGACATCGACCTGGTGTCGGCGGTGGGCGAGCCGTGTCGCTCCGAACAGGTGGAAGTGCTCAGCCGGGCCACCAACGGCTTCACCCTGCAGCTGGCCACCGGCGCCGATGACGTCGTGGTGCGCTGGCGGGTCAGTAAGCTCGACAACTAACCACCCCGTCCCACGAACCGACAGCAGATAGGAGGCAGTCATGCCGCAAATCAAGCTGAAGCAGCCCCAGCAGCCGGTCGCCGAGTTCTCGGTCTCCGGCCCGACCGTCACCGTCGCCGGCGTGGCCGTGGATTGCGCTGCGCGCCAGGCCGACGCTTCCACCGTGATCGAGATTCGCCGCAACAACGGCGTGGCCGAGGAGGGCGGTAGCGGCGCCTACCTGGCCCACATCGAGATTCCGGCCAAGACCTATCACGAGGAAGCCTCCGAGGAACCCGCCATGGACGGCGAGGAGCCGGGCACCGTGACGGTGGCCGACCCGCTCGACCCCGATGCGGTCGTTATCACTCTCTGGCCCGCCACCAACCAGTAAGCCGACGCTCAAGGAGCTTTCATCATGCCCAATACCCTCGATCGCAACGACCTGCGCGCCTCCGTGGAGGCCGCAACCGGCGGCAAGGTCACCGTTCTCTACACCGAGAAGGGCCAGGCCTCCTACATGTACAAGGTGCCGCGCTTCAACCGCGAGGATATCGACCCCGGCCTGGGCGCCGGCACGCACCCCATGTTCATCATGGATGGCGTGGAGAAGAATCACCGCTACATCGGCGTCTTCCCCGGCACTGTGCGCGACGGTGAGCTCATCTCGCTGCCTGGCGTGGATCCGGCGGCGAGCCGCAATATCGACGAGTTCCTGAGCCTTGCCCGCGCCAACGGTCCTGGCTGGGGACTGGTAACCAATACCGACTGGACCGGGCTTGGCCAGTGGTGCTGGGCAAATGGGTTTCTGCCGCGCGGCAACACCGACTACGGGCGCAGTCATGCGCAGAAGTTCGAGACTGCGACTCGCCAAGACGGAGAGGCCCCTGGCGTTTCCAGCGGCACCGCCCGCACGCTGACCGGCTCCGGCCCCAATGGGTGGCGCCACGACAACTCGCCGTGGGGCATTGCCGACCTGTGCGGCAATGTCTGGGAGTGGTGTCCGGGGATGCGCCTGATGGATGGCGAAATCCAGGTGATCGCCGACAACGATGCCGCGCTGAGCGACATCGACCTGTCCGCAGCCTCCTCGCTGTGGCGCGCCATCGATGGTGAGACAGGCGACCTGGTGGCTGCCGGCTCCGCCAATGCCGTGAAGATCGCGGACAGCGGTACCGCTGACTACACCCTGGTCGCCTCCAGCGGCTCCGACTTCGAAGGCATCACCAACCCTGGCACCAACCCGGTGTCAGCCGCCGCTATCGAAGTCCTCAAGCTCTACGGTCTTTACCCGGTGGGCGCCGACCTTGGTGGCGACAACATTTGGCACAACCTCGAGGGTGAGCGTGTACCGCGTCGCGGCGGCTACTGGGGCTACGGCGAGAATGCCGGCGTGTTCTCTCTGAGTCTGAACTACCCCCGCACGCTCGCGTACTCGCTCCACGGTGCCCGTCCCGCTTTTGCCGTTTGATATTTGCCTCTGTAGCGTTGTGTTTTTTGGGGTGCGCGATAGCGCACCCCTTGTCTTTTTGGAAGGAATCTAGGAGCAATACGCAAGATGTCACCGCAAGGAATGGGCTCCGCCACTCAGCCGCCCAAGGAAAGGAGCTCCCTCGATCTTGTCAGCAAGTGCGAGGAAATGATGAGCCATGCTTATGAATTCATCCGCCACTTCCCGAAGCATCAGCAGCACTCGCTTGGTGCCGATATCCGCGCCACTATGACGCGACTTCTCCATCTGGTCTATCGGTGCGCGAGGCGCTTCCACAAGAAGACCACCCTCGAAGACTTGATTGTCGAAATCGACTTTCTCAGGAGCCAGGTCCGTGTCGCCTATAACTCCCGCTATATTGACAGAAAGAAGTACACCAATTGGGCGAAAATGAACGACGAAATTGGACGCATGATTGGTGGCTGGTACAAGAGTCTTCAGGAAGGAGGAGGTGGCGACGCCAGGCGCAGCAAGCGGGAAAATGGCCGACCAAGACAATCCGTAGCGTGCTAATATAGTAAGCGAATAGGGTTGTGCGTTGCCTTAGGTGTACCGCGTCGCGGCGGCAACTGGAACAACGGCGAGAATGCCGGCGTGTTCTCTCTGAATCTGAACAACACCCGCACGAACGCGAACTCGAACAACGGTGCCCGTCCCGCTTTTGAGGCCAGCCAGAAGCGTCAGGCTCAAGGGCCTGACGACAGCGCCCCTCTCAAAAGGACGCGCAATCCTCGGCATCCGCCGAAAAACTCAACAGGCGAGCCATTCCAGTAGCCTCACGGTCGACCGTTTGGCCTCGCCGCCCACTCACGGCATCCATGGACGGCAACGTGGCCAAGACGTTCAAGAATCTCTACCCCGCTATCTACGACTTCGAGAACCTGCTGGCCGCTTATGAGCGCGCCAGAAAGGGGAAGCGCAGCAGACCCGCAGTGAAGCGCTTTCATTATAACCTCGAAAGCAACCTGATCGATATCCAGAATCACCTCATATGGGGATCCTGGCGGACTGGACAATATCGCCACTTTACGCTCTACGAGCCCGTCTACCGCACTGGCGCCGCGCTGCCGTTTCGCGACCGAGTGCTACACCATTCCCTGGTGGACGCCATCGAGCCGTGTTTCGGGCCGCGCATGATCGCCGACACCTACGCCTGCATCGAGAATCGCGGCACCCATCGCGGGGCCGACAAGGTGCAGGCCATGCTCAGGAAGGTCCAGCGGGAGCACGGCCAAGTCTATGTGCTGAAAGCGGACATATCGAAGTATTTCAAGAACATTAACCACGGCATATTGAAGTCGATTATTCGCAAGCGAGTTGCCTGCCAGCGGACGCTTAATTTAATCGATGAAATCATAGGATCAAGCGCCGACCCTGACGACCTTAACCCTATAGGCATTCCGCTGGGCAATCTGACTTCCCAGCTATTCGCCAACATCTATCTAGGCGAACTCGATCTTTATGTGAAGCACACGCTCAGAATAAAGAACTATGCTCGTTATATGGATGACTTCTGCATCATCCACCACGACAAGCGTTACCTTCATGCGGTTCGCGACATTATCGAGACATTCCTTTGGTCGCAACTAGGCTTGCTGACCAATCAGAAGACGCAAGTCTTCCCGGTCGCGCTTCGCAACGGCCGGGCGCTGGACTTCCTGGGCTACCGCATCTGGCCTACCCATCGCCGGCTACGCAAGAGCTCCATCCGTCGCATGGTGCGCAGGATGCGGCAAATGCAGAAGGCCTACGCCATGGGCGATATCGATCTTGAGGATATCAGGCCCACCGTTCACAGCTGGCTGGCTCACGCTCAGCACGCCGAAACCCTGGGGCTTCGCCGGCACGTCCTGGCGCGCTTCCCGTTCATGCGCGATGACGTGCACCGCCTCGATGAGCCAGCCGAACAAGACTATAGTGGCCACGAACCGTCGGTTGTCGGGTATCGAACTCCCAGCATATGCCTGGCACCCTAAGCCGGCTCCGGCTCGGTGAATCGCTGCCCGCCAGGCAACAACACTTGGGCATCGAACCACTCGATCTTCTCCTCGCTGATGCCGGTTTCCAGCGCGTTGAGGTAGTCGGCGTACCACTGCATCATGACGCGCCGCTGCCTGACCCAGTTAGCCTGGTTATAGACGGCCTCGAGGCCGGGCAGGGAGTGGGCCAGCTGCATCTCGCTCCAGTCCCGCGGCCAGCCATGCTCGGAAAGCAGCGTCTTCGCCGTGTGGCGGGCGCCGTGGCTCGTCATGCGGCCGGCGTAGCCCATGGTCGACAGGCACTTGTTGATGCTGCCAATGGCCAGTACCGAGTTGGTGCCGCCGATGGCTAGATCCCGCGGGCGCCGATGGTTCTTGTTGGGGAATACGTGACCATCCTCCCCGGCCAGGGGGCGCACCTCCTTCAGCAGCTCGATCACCTGGCGGGGCAGAGGCGTCAGATAGTCGCGTCGGGACTTCATCTTGGCCGCCGGCACGTGCCAGATAGCCTCCTTCAGGTCGAGCTCCGACCAGTGCATCCAGCGCACCATGCCTGGGCGACTGGCCAGGTAGATCGTGATCCACGAGGCGGCGGCCACCAGTGGGCCGCTCCTGGTGGCGCGCAGCTTGCGCAGGAAGTCGGGCAGCTCCGCCTCCCTGAGGAAGGGGAAGGGCTTGGCGGGCTTGGGCGACTTGGATGACACGCGCAGGCTGGCGGCCGGGTTGGCGTCGCAGCGATCGAGGGAGTGGGCATAGTCGAAGATCGACTGCAGCCAGATCCGGCACTTCTTCGCCCGGTTGAGAGAGTTACGCTTCTCGATGCGGCGCTGAACCTTGGCGCAGTCCGCCCGGGTGATGCGCGATATCGGGAGCTTGCCGATGATAGGGATGATGTCGTTCTTCAGCATCGTGCGCGCCTGGTACTCCGTGCCGGGCACGAAGTGCCCTTCGCCGACGCGGTGGGCCAGCCACTCCCATGCCGTGGTCTCGAAGGGCCCCATGCGCCCCTCTCCGGTGCGCTCCTCGCGCCGCTTTTGCACAGGGTCGATACCATCGGCCACCTTCTCGGCGACGTCCTGGGCGGCGGCTCTGGCGGCCTTGGCGGTGACGTCGGGGTAGGTGCCGATACCCATCCAGGCCCAGCGCCCAGTTGCCGGCTTCTTGAACCTGACCTCCCATCGCTTCCTTCCTGACGGAGCGACCACGAAGTACAATCGGTCGACTCCGTAGGATTCGCGGTACTCCTTCTCTTCCGGCTCCAGCTTGGAGAGCACGGTATCGGCCAAGGGCCGACGCTTGATAGCGCTGCGTTTCATGGGCGTTCTTGTATGGCGATAGGTTGAGGGTGCTTTTTCAGTCTACACCATACACCAGGCCATACATCACGGCGCGGGCTTGCATGGGTGGTCATGGGTAGCAGTGGGCCACCAACTATAACAAAAACAACGGATTGGTTGGTGTTTGTGGGTCTTCATGGGTCGTTATGAATATTAGGTTATATGCCTGCTGTGGGTTTACTACAGCTCCCTTATCGTCCTCTTTGGGGCAGCCTTCACAAGGTGCCATCTTGAGGCTAGGGGAAGGGCAATAACTCCAAGGAATTCAGCGGTTTTGGTGCGTCGCGAGTTGGTCGAATAGCAGTGGTGGGATCACCTGAAAGTGTATGGTGATTTTGCTTGGCGGGAAGGAGCCATACACGGCGCCATACAAGAAGTTGCGGGCTGGAATGGTGAGCCCCCTGAGGCGGGGGCGGGCGGGAATCAGTCCGGACGCCCATCCAGCTGGCGGCGCATCCATTCCTCGATCTCGGATTTCACCCAGCGGATGCTGCGCGGGCGGTTGCCGATCCAGCTCAGCACCACCGGTTTGGGGAAGGCCGGGTCGCTCCCGCGACGGCGCTGAAGGGTGGTGCTGGACAGGCCTGTCTTCTCGATCACGTCCTGAGTGGTCAGGAATACCAGCTCATCGTCGCGCTCAACGTTGTCGTCATGCTCAGTGGCCGGGGCGGCAGCGGAAGTCATGGGAACCTCTCGATAACAGGGTAGACAGCCGGCTGACGGCTGCCAGCCGGGCTCTCTTGAATAGTGATGGGTAGCTATGGGGTGTCGGCGGCGTGTTTTCCGTCGACGGGCCGGGGGATGGGGCCGGCCCACTCCAAGGGCGCCCACCCCGGCAGCATCTCGTGGTTGGTGAAGCGCGGGCTGGCGGTGGACTCCAGCACCTCCTTTCCACCCACGCTAACCACGGTCACGAAATTCTCCAGCGGGTCGACGCGGGTGGAGACCGATACCTCGGCGATCACCGGCCGGTTGAAGTTCCAGCCGCGCGCCCAGTAGTGGGCCACGCCTCCCGCGGCCACGACCTCCTCCAGGGTGGGCGGCTTCGGCCGCCATACAAAGCTAGGCATCGCTCTCCTCCTCGACGTCCTCGCGCATCGGCTCGGCGGCGCCGCCCGGGCGCCCCTCCTTGACGATGATCTCGCCGCCGGAATAGCGGACCAGTACCGAGTCCTCGCCGGCAATCTTGGCCAGCAGGCCGAATATCTCGCCGACGCGCCCCATGTCCATATCGCTGAACCGGGCGCCCTCGATGCTCAGGGTAAGCACGGCACGGCCCGAAAGGTCGGGCACGTCCTTCTCCTCGCAGAACTTGACCATCATGCTTCCTCGCTTTGCCGGTTGTGCTCGATGGCCTTGGTCCGGTCGGCAGTTCGCCAGTCCGGCCAGTCGCGCCCTTCGTTCCTGGTGAGCTTCGCGTCCAGCCCAGCCGCCACCTGCTCGGCGGAATGGCCGGCACGCCAAGCGCCATCCAGGGCGAGCAATACGACGTCGACCCACTCCTCGAGGTCGCGCGGGGCGGCCTCGATCTCCTTCAACTCCTTGCGGATATGGTCGACCACGCCGGCCTGGCGGTCTCCGGGCCCAAAGGCGCGAGTCGAGAACGCCATCTGGCGCTTCATGTGGGCCACCAGGTCGTAGCCGGACGTGTCGCCGCCGCTGGTGGCCGCCCACGCCTTGGCGGCGTCGCTGACCACCGGCTGCACCTTGTAGTTGCACACGTACTCGAAGTCGCCCCAGTGGTAGCCTTCGGGGTCGCAACCGTCTTCATCCAGTTGACTCTCGTCCGGACGGTCGACGCGATCTACCTGACTGCTGATCTGAGTGGTGCGGCCGACGAACACCTGATCGACTTGCTCATCCCAGCCGGTGTCGCCATCCAGCCAGCTGTCGATGAAGTCGGTGGCCTGCTCGACGGCCTCGGCCTCGGTACCGAAGGCCATCAGGCCCTGATCGGGACAGTAGGCGAACCACGGCTTGTCGTCGGTGACGTACCAGGGCGGCGCCTCACCGGTCTGTCTCGGGGCCGCGCGATCGAGGCTGGTACGTCCGCCAAGGGCGTGGATCATGGCGGCGAAGTTGAGCACGTCCACCGGGTCGCCCTTGGCGATGTGGTTGACCAGCATGCTGTTCAGGCGGGGGATGCTGCAGGTCTCCCAGCCGCCCCGGCCTTCGCCTCGCTTGTCGGCGAGCTTCTTGCGCATGGCCAGCGCCGCGGCTTCCACCATGGCGTCGTCGGGGTGCAGTTCGTGGGGCGTCAGCGCCTCCTGCAGCACGTCGACATACCACTCCAGGTACTTGTACTCGTAGACCTCGCCGCCCAGGTCGGCGCGCTCCTCCCACATATCGGGTGCGCAGGCGAAGTCGATGGCTTCCTCCATGCGCCGGCTGCGCTCGACGAGGGTGTCCAGCGCTTCCAGAATCTGCTCATCCTTGCCCTGGTGGGGCTCGCCGGCCACGCCTAGGCGCTCCGCGACCATGCCCAGCATCCGGGCCCGGTCCTCGGCATAGTCGGTAGCGGCCGCCAGCTTCTCCTCGGCGAGCATCAGGTCGCGGGTGTTCATCACGTGGCCGTGGGGCGACACGTTGGCCAGGCGCTCGTTCTCCGCCTTGAGCCGTGCGTTCTCCTGCTCGACCGCTTGAAGCCGCTGTATCAGCGCCGTCTCGCTCATGATTGACTCTCCTCGAAGACTTGAAGGGGGATGCCCACGGTGGCGAGCTCCATGCCCGCCCGGGCGCGCAGGTTCTCGATGACGTCGGCGTCGACGTCCATGTCGCGGTATTCGCGGGACAGCTCCAGCAGCAGGGTGGCCTTTGCCTTTGCGGCCTCCGTGGCGTCCGGCTGTTGGCTGCCGGCCTGCTCCCGGGCCAGGCTCATGGCCGGGTAGCCGCGCAGCGCCTCGGCAGCGGCATCGTGGATATCCAGCAGCGGTTGCCGCAGAGTGTCGGCCGGGCCGATGTCCGAGCGCTCTGCCATACGCTCGGCCACGCGGGCAGCCTCTACGCCGGCGGCAAAGAGCTCCGACCGGAGCTCACGGCAGTGGGCCTTCAGGGCGGTGACCTCTTGGGCCACCGGGTTCTTCGGGCACTGGCGATCGTGCTCCAACAGCAGCTGGTGGGCGGCCTCCATGTCGTCGACCTTGCGCGTGTCGTAGATGATGGCCTCGCCGCAGTAGATGCACGACGCCGCGTGGTTGCCTTCGGCATCGCGCAACCGTCTAAGCAGGCCCAGCACCACCTTGGGGTTGGTGGCGGCCACGAAGGCCTCGTTGGCCTCGGCATTGGGGCGGCTGGTGTGGTCGGAGTAACGGGCGTGGACAATGCAGGGTCCGCGCGTGCTCTCGTCGTCGGGGTAGATGCCGCCGTATCGGCCGCGCACCCAAGGACCTGGCGTGGCCGCCTTGGCGGCGGCCTCCAACGCTTCGATATCGATGGTCATGATGTTCTCCGGGGGCTGCTAGAGGTGGCTGTGGGTATCGGCGGCGGCGCCTGTCAGGCAGCGCCGGCACAGGCAGGTATCGGCTCCGGTCTCCGGATTGGTATCGCGCTCTACGTACATGCACCAGCACAGCGATGCGCTGTGCCCGGCTTCCATCGCGCAGTAGGCTGGACCGCCGCACTTCGGGCAGTCGTGCGTACTGACCTGTTCGCGCACCTTGGTGAGGGTGGCTGCGTGAGTCATGGCGCCGCCTTAGCCTTTTGGCGAAGGCTCTCGGCATCCCTGTCCATGTCGCAGCACAACTCCCGGATCATCTGCAAACTGATCGGCGGCCAGCTGGGGTCCTCGGCATGCTTGGCGGAGACCCATTCCATGAGCTGGATGATCGTCGCTGACCACTTGTCGATAGCGGCAGCCTGCTGTTCCGCGTCTCGGCTGGCGAGGCTGACAGCGGGATCCTCCTCCAAGGCTTTTTTCATTGCCGGGAGGGCCTTTTCAGCCTCGTCCCACGCCTGGCCGTCATCCCCTTCCAGCATGTCTTCAAGGCGATAGATGGCCGACTGGAGCTGCTTATTAAGCCGTTCCGACTGCGTAACCAGGGCGTCCCTCTGCTCGGCTCGGCAATTTGCCAGCCTCTGCAGCGCGTCACGATCCGCCTTGAGATCCTCCACCAGCGAAAGCGCCGGGCCTGTTGGTACCTCGTCGCCTTCGTCCACCAGGGCGGCCTTCAGGGCAGTCAGCTCCTCGCAAGCGCTGTGGAAGCAGCCACGCAGCTGGTCGCGGTCCTGCTCCGCCTCTACCAGTCGGCGAGCCAGCTCATAGGCCGACGCAGTGTCGGCCAGTTGCTGGGCTCTCTCGTGAAGGTCGAAGTTGGTCACTTGTCACCTGCCTTTCGCGCGGCGCGCGCGATCTTCTGGATGGTGGCCGGGCCGATGCCCTTGATGCCGGCGAGCGCCTTGCGCTTGGACTCGGTGTTGATCTCGCTCAGCAGCTCGTAGCCGGCGTCCTCGAGCTGGTTGACGACGCGCCCCGGCAGGTCGAGGTCTTCGATGCGCTGGCAGCCGTTCTCCTTGCGCCAGTGGCCGGCCAGGCGGTGGATGGCGCCCTTGATGAAGGTCGCATGCTCGCCGGCCATGATGCCGTCGATCAGCCCGCAGAAGATCATGCGGTGCTTTTCGGCTTTGTCGAGCGGCTTGCTGCTGACCATGTACCAGCGGTCGGGCTCGTGGATGTGCACCTGGTTGAAGGCCAGCTGCACGATCACGGCGCCGTCGTCGCTCTTGATCGTGGCGTGCGGCCCCGGATCCTCGCCGGCCTTCTCGGCGGGCACCTTCTCCTTGCGGGCCAGTTCGGCCTCCAGCTGCTGGACGCGCTGCCGGGCCTGGTGGCGGACTTGAGTCAGCTCCTTCTTGCCGGCCGCCTTCTCGGCGGCCAGGCGGTCGGCGCGTTCGCGCTGCTGGTCGGCTTCGGCCTTGGCCTTGTCCCGGCTGGCGGTCGCGCGCTCGGCGAGATGCTGGGCGGCCAGCAGCTCCTCGCGGAGCTCCTGGTTCTCCAAGGCCAGGCGGATGGCCTCGTCGTAGGGGTCGAGCGAGACACGCGCGGGCGCGCCCTCGCTGGCGTGGGCGTATGCGTTCATCGTGGGCTCCATCGGTGGTGGGCGGACGTCAGGCGCGATGGCTGGCCAGCTGCCGGCGAAGCTCGTGGTTGTCCTCGCAGACGGCGGCCACGGCTTCCAGGAAGGTGGCGGGCTTCTTGAGCATGCCGGAGCGCCGAATGACCTCATCCAGGTGGCGGCGCGCCTCGTCTTGATCCTCGAGCTGGTCGGCCAGGCTCACCTTGTCGTCTTCCAGCTCCTGGTTGCGCTGCAGGACCTGCTCGCAGAACGGGCAGTCCGTCGCCGCGACCGGGGTAGGGGTGTGGGCCAGTGATGTCATGCCGCCTCCTTGAGCACCTTGCGGGAACCGCTGTTGTCCATGGGGGAAACCACGCCCTGGCGCTCCAGGTCCTCGATGAGGCGCGCCGCGCGGTTGTAGCCAATCTTGAAGTGCCGCTGCACGGCCGATATCGATGCTCGCCGGCTCTCGATCACGAAGCCGCGCACCTCGTCCAGCAGCGGGCCGGGGTCGTCGGTACCGGGCGAGGCAGGCGAGGGCGCCGCCTCCTCCAGGCTCTTGAGCTCGGGCACGGCCTCGCCGCCCAGGCCGACCAGCAACAGCTTGATGACGTCGCGCAGGGCGTTGGCCATCAGGATGAAGTCGGTCTCCATCCGAATGATGGCGTCGTCGCCATCGTCGGCCTGGCTGGCCTCGTCCAGCAGGGCATCGGAGAAGCGCAGCCCCTTGAGCGTCAGGTCGTCGGTCAGCGTCAGCGACACGCGCTCGTCGAGGGTGATGCTCAGCTGGGCGGCTTGGCGGCCGGACTCCAGCAGCCGCTGCATGTCGTCGGTGTCGAGGTCGACATGCTTGGCCGTCACCTTGCCGTCGTCGCCCTGCTCGCGGAGTTGCACGCTGTCGCCGACCTCCAGCCAGGACGGGCGCAGGCTCGGGTCTTGCAGCCAGTGAGTCATGACGCGCATGGGCAGCGAGTGAGTGGCGACCGGCACCACCTTCAGGCTGCCCAGCGTGGCGCGCAGCAGGTCCAGCGCCTCCTCGGCACGCTTCGCCGATGGAGTGTTGACGGCGATCATGCCGCCGGCCATGTCCCACCAGACGTCGACCCGATGGCTGCGCACGAAGGCGCGGGGCAGGAACTCCTCGTAGACTTGTTCCTTGATGCTCATCTTCTCCGCGCGCGGTACCGGGCCGCCGCGCACGGCCTCGATCTCCTCGCAGCGGGCCTCGACCTCCTCCTTGACCACGGACGACGGCAGGATTCGCTCCTGGCGCTGCATGGTCAGCAGGAACTGGCCTTGGATGGCGTGGACCAGGATCTCGCTCTTTCGGCCGGCCGGAGGCGCCCAGCCCAGATGCTTGGCTTCTTGGCCGCCCATGTCGCGGGTGGCGAAGCGGGCCATGGCCTCGACCAGGGCTTCAACGGCGATGCTGCCGGCGGCGGGCAGGCGATACAGACGAAGGTTTCTGAACCACATGGCGATTCTCCAGGTTGAAGGGCGCGGCCAGGTGGCCGCGCTGGGTTAGGCGGTGGCGAACATGTCGCGCTGGCGTTGCTGGTCTGCTGCCCGCGGCGACAGCCACAGGCATTCGGTGCGCTTCACGCTGCCGAAGCGACTGGATCCGGACGTGGGCAGCGTCACGCGCATCCAGCCGGGTAGGCGGTTGTTGTAGAGCGTGGAGTCGTAGCCGCTGATCACCACGAGCCCCTGTAGGCGCCTGACGGCCTCCAGCAGCGCCTCGTGCTCCTCGACGCTCATCTCGTGGCGGTAGTAGCGGCTGCTGCCCTGGCTGCGCGTCTCCGGCAGGTAGGGCGGGTCGACGTAGTGCAGCGTCCCCCGGCTGTCGTGCTGCGTCATGACGTCGACGGCCGGTCGGCTCTCGATCACCACATTGCGGAAGCGGTCGACGAACTCGGGTATCGCGTCGGCGACGCGGGCCCAGGCGTGCGCCACGCCCAGATAGTCGCCATCCGGGCGCGTGAAGGTGCGCATCCCCGAGTTGCCGCGCGTGGCGCCGGCCGAGCCGAAGCTGGCCCAGGCGCGCAGCAGGGTGCGCCGGGCCTGTTCAATGGGATCGTCGGCCGGCTCTTGCGATAGATCGAACTCGGCGCGGGCGTAGGGCGTGAAGCGGCAGAGCTCGGCCAGGCGCTCGGCGCTCGCCGGGTCGCGCAGCACGCGGAATACGTTGACGATCTCGCCGTCGAGGTCGTTGTAGACCTCTGCCGATACCGGCGGCTTCTGCATCAGCACGCCGGCGGCGCCGCCGAATGGCTCGACGTAGACCTGGTGGCGCGGAAAGTGCGATATCACCCAGCTGGCGATGCGCCACTTGCCGCCGTGGTAACGCATGACAGGGCAGTGCATGAGGCAGCCTCCGTAGGAAGGCCGCCTCAGTGGGCGGCCTTGGGGTCGGGTTTCTCGGGGCGGTGGAGCGATAGGCCGGCGGCGACTTGGCGAACCCATATCGGGGTGCTGCCCAGGGCGAACGTCTCGCCGCTCCACGCCAACAGCAGGGTGGTGCCCATGACGCCGGCGATGGCCTCGGCGGCCGGCGCTGGCACTGCGTTTCCAATTCTTTCCCTCCAAGCGCTGTCGTTCAGCCCTTCCAGCTCCAGGTGCTCGCAGGGGTCGACGAGGCCTTGCAGCGCGGCGAGCTCGAGCGTTGTGAAGGGACGATGCCAGCAGCCGTCCAGCGACCGGATCACGGCCACCAGCTTGTCGTTGGGCTCGGGCAGGCGCGGGTCGGCCACCGACCAGCTGCCGTTGTCGTGGCCCGCCGATGCCGAGACGGCGCCGCATGGTGCGCGCCAGGGCACGACGCCGTAGTGTCCGGCGGTGAGGTAGTGGTCACCCTTTCCGCGGCTCAGGCCGGGGCGTGGGTCGGCGACGGCATAGGCGCCCTGCCCGGTGGTGCTGCCGGATATGACGGTGCCGCTGTGCTCCTCCCAGCGGGTGACCATGTACTTTCCGAATGACGGCCCGGCCCGACGGGGATCCGCGACGGCGAAAGCGCCTTGCCCTGGCGACTTCTGCCCGGTGATGGCGCCGGTGGGGCCATCCCAGCGCCGGACGCCGTAGGCCTGGCCATCCTTCCACTTGGCCGACTGGTTGAAGCGCGGGTCAGCCACGCTGAAGGCGCCGTTGGTCGGCGTGCTCCGGCCGGCCACGGTACCCATCGGCTCGCCCCAGTGGTTCACGCCCATGTAGCCCGACCGATAGTCGGGCACCAGCAGGTAGTCCTTGAGGAAGCCGTCTTCGACTGCCAGCCGGTTGAGCGACCGCCAGTCGCTGCCAGCCTCCACGAAGGCGAGCCTGACCCACGTCTTCCACTGCAGGCGCGGGATGCGGTGCATCGCCCCGGCCAGCTCGTCGCCCGGCAGCGGCATGTCGCCCAGCACGTCGCCAACGGCGCGCAGCGGGCGGCAAACCGGCTCGTAGAGGAAAGGCGGAACCTTCTCGGCATGCCTGGCCACCAGCAGGAAGCGCTTGCGGGACTGCGCCAGGCCGCCTATCTCGCCGCAATCATGCGTGGTCTCCGCGACGTGATAGCCGTAGTGCTCGAGCATGGCCACGATACGATCGAGGAGGGGGCGGCCACGGTTGGCGATGCGCGGCACGTTCTCGAAGATGATCAGCTCCGGCGGGTCGTCGGCGAATGCCTCCATGGTCAGCCACATGCCGCGAAGCGTCAGGCGGTTGAGCGCCTGGTAGCGGGGCGTGGTGCTGCGCGACTGCGACAGCAGGCCGCTGAAGCCCTTGCAGGGCGCACTCAGGAAGACGATGTTCGGCGTCTCGCCACCCGCTGCCGCCTGAATGTCGGCGGGAGTGGCCTCGCGCCAGTCCGCTGGCGGCTCCGCGCCGTGGAAGGCTCGGTACTGGTCACGATCGAACAGGTCGAGCGCGGTACCGGGCGCGCCGGACAGGCGCTGGAAGTCGGCGATGGCGCCAGGGTCGACGTCGATTCCGTCGATGCAGCGGAAACGCGCCTCCATGTTGCCGACGCGCGCGTTCCCGCGGTTGAAGCCCTTGGCACCGCCGCCCAGCCCGCAGAACAGGTGGAAGTGCCGAATCTCGCGCTGCTCAATCATGCGTGCCGCCCTCCAGGTTGGCCTTGATCCACTCCAGTTCGCCGGCATGGCCAGCGTCCTGAAGCACGACGCGCCCCTCGGGGTCGCGGATGATGCGATGGTGGCCGCCGCTCCCGCGGCGCGGGATGCGTTCGACCTGGTAGCCGTGCCGCGCCCACTTGGCGTTCGGTGAATCGGGGTGCGGCTGGCCGGTCATGACAGCCAGGCCTCGAGCTGCTGGACGGCGAGGGCGTTGGCTTGGGCGGCCTGGCGCCAGGCCTCGAAAACGGTGTCGATGTCGTGCATGTCGGTCTCCTCGGGCATGAAAAAGGCCACCTTGGTGGGGTGGCCTGTTAGAAGTGGTTGAGCCGCCTGGCGCGTCGTCGCGCGCGCTTCTTGGCGGCGTGCCGCTGGTGACGCTTTACGCTGCCGTACCTGGGCTTGCGTGGCGCCTCGTGGCGAGGTATCGGGATGCCGGCCCATGTCCGGGCCTTGGTGCCGAGCATGGCGGCGATGCTGGTCAGCAGGTTCAAGCCGCTTCCTCCTCGCTGGCCGGATGCCCAGCGCAAGAGCCGTCTAGGTGCTTGTTGTCACACTTTCCGGCAGCCAGGCAGGTCATTCCCATCAGCTTCATCTGACGGAGCTCGTCGCGTGCGGCCTGCACGCCGTCAGGGTGAGTGACCACCTCGCCGAGCTTCTTGTCGCTGTAGCCCAGCAGGACGTGAAGCGGGATATGGATGTGGTAGGTGGTCGGGCCGTCGTGGCTGAGCTGGTTCATGCCGCCTCCTGGTCGTCGTCGGGCTTGGCCGCCTTGCCGCAGAAGGGGCAGAAGTTGGCGGTGATATTGAAGGTCTGCTTCTTCTTGGCGAAGCCGTCACCGCGTTTCTTCGGGGCCTCATACTCGACCCTGAACGGCATCACCGGCTGCATGCCGAGACTGTTGCCTTCGCCCATGATGAAGGCGTAACCCTCCATATGCCCCGAGAAGTTGCGAGCCCCGTCGGGCAGCTGGCCGCGCACCTTTTCGCGCAACCTGTCTTCAAGCGTTGATCGACACTCACACTGCATGGTGTCCTCCAGAAACAGGAAGCCCCGCGACAGGGCGGGGCAGGGTGGGTATTGGGCTGCCTGTGCGGCAGGTAAGCTCAAATCCGGGTTGGTGGTCTTCGGGTAGCCTTTCTGAGCTGCCTGTGCGGCAGGTAAGTAGAGCCCCGCGCGTGCGGGGAACGGTGCGGATGGTCGCGCTGGACGAACTCCAACCCCGGTTGAGCCCCGCGGGCGCGGGGAACGGGAGGGCCAGAGAATGCTGTTTCTGCACTGGTGCGGTTGAGCCCCGCGGGCGCGGGGAACGGGAGGGCCAGAGAATGCTGTTTCTGCACTGGTGCGGTTGAGCCCCGCGGGCGCGGGGAACGGTCTACGCTCAGTCGCAGCAGGGGTAGGTGATGTCGCCGGGGTCACAATCGAGGACCAGCTTGGCACCACCGTAGTAGAGCGCCACCATCAGCTTCTCCCAGTCGTTGACCCAGACACCCTGCTTGCGCCCCATGACATCGCCGTCCACTTCGGCGGCGTATACCCGGCCCACCGGATGCCCTTCGTGTTGCTCATCCTCGTCATCGATGCTGACGGCAAGATGATTGTCCAGCCGGTAGACACTGCGAGTGCTGTAGCGAGATTCTTCGGGGTCCTTGTCGAAGTAGATGTGCATGTGCTCTCGACGACCGAGACTGCCTTCCTCGATGTCGACCCTCGGCGCCTCCCATCCGCTCTGCATGGCCTCCTCGGCGTGGTGCTCGGCGAAGGCCTCAAGCAGCTTCTGAAGGCTGACGAACTCGGGCACCTTCATGTCCTCCAGGGCGGCGCCCACGGCCTCACCGGCGCGACGAACCATGTCGGCCTCAATGCCGGAAGCGGCCCACTTCTCCTTCACGGCATTGGCGATCAAGCTGTTGTAGCGAGCCAGGTCCATCATCTCGCCTACATTGCCAGGCAGGGCAGCCTTGATGGCTTCCTCGACGGCTTTGCCCATGTCGCCGTAGGTGCGGAAGGCGTTGTCGATGACGCTCGTGAACATCTTCTCGACGTGCGTGTCGATGATCTCTTTCGGCTTGTCGCTGGCGACGAACTCCGAAACACGGTCGTGGAGCAGTTGCTCCAGGGTCTGGGATTGCTGGGCGGGCATGTCGCCTCCTTGAAATTGGGTGGTTGGGCCCTAGCCCCCGGCGATATTCGGGAACCGGGCGAACGGGATCTCGTCGTTGAAGTCATCGAAACCGCCGCCTCCGCCTTGCGGGGCCTGGCTGGGAGGCGGCGCGCCGTAGCCGGGCGGCTGACTCTGGGGCGGGGGCCGGCGTTGCTGCTGGCCGCCCTGGCTGTGGCCGCCTTGTGGCTGGCCGCCGTACCCGCCGGCTTGCTGGCCCTGCTGTTCGCCGCGGGAGTCGAGCATCTGCATGTCGTTGGCGACAACCTCAGTGCTGTAGCGGTCCTGGCCGTCCTGAGCCTTCCATTTCCGCGTCTGGAGCCGGCCCTCGATATAGACCCGCGAACCCTTGCGGACGTACTGCTGGGCGATCTCGGCCAGCTTGTTGAACAGCACCACGCTGTGCCACTCGGTGCGCTCCTGGCGCTGACCGCTCTGGCGGTCCATCCAGCTGTCGGTGGTGGCCAGACGCAGGTTGCCGACCGGGTTGCCGGAAGGCGTGTAGCGGACCTCCGGGTCCTGGCCGATATTGCCGATCAGGATGACCTTGTTGACCCCTCTGGCCATGGTGTCTCCTCGTGGGCGGGCGGCCGCGCTGGCCGCCCGGGTGGTGGGTTATTGCTGCGCGTTAGCCTTCAGCTCGGCCAGGCGTGCCTTGTAGGCCTCGTTGACCACGCCGCGGTCGGACTCCGGCACATGGCGGGCCAGGTCGATGGCCTCGTCCATCTCCTCCGGCGTAGTCGCCTGCTTGATCTGCCCGCAGACGAAGGCACAGGTGATCTCGCCGCTCGGCTCGGCCTCACCCTGCTGCTGGGCGTCGGTGGCGGCCTCGGCCGTGCCTTCGTAGACCTCCTTCGCCTGGCGGCGCTGCTGGGCCTTCTGTCGCTGTCCGGCGAGCTTGCTGCCCACTCGGCCGGCGGTGCCGTTGCGCTGCTGTTGACCTCCGCTGGCGGCCGCCTGCTGGGCGGGCTGCCCGGCCTCGGGGGTGATGTCGCGCTCCTCCTCGGCCATGCGGATGCCCTTCAGCTCCGGGGTGAAGGTGTCACGCAGCGCGAAGGCCCGGGCGCGCATCTGCATCATCCGCTTCGGGTACTGCTGCCACGGCCCTTGCTTGCCGACCAGGCCGGCGTCCTTGGCGTCGGCCATGCTGAAGGTGTAGTGGGCGACGTTGCCGTTCGGCCGGCGGCGCACCGTGCAGTGCGCGACGGCATTGGCGCCTTCGCCTTCGATCCACTCGGCGAAGTCGGCCTCGGACCAGGCCGGCGCGGCGCGGCAGATGGCCAACATCATGTCGCCCCAGATGGTGGGCCGGCCGTTGATGACCGCGATGTTCTGGATGGCCTGAAGCGGGCTGGTGATACCCAGCTCGACGCCGGTCTGCCAGGCGATCATCACGTTGCCGGGCTTGCCCTTGTAGTCCTTCGGCGCCAGGTCGCTCTGGGCGATCATGTCGGACATGCGCCACACGTCGTCGAAGGACCGCGGCGTCATGGCCTTCATGAACTGGTTGCGCACCTCGTCGGTGGCCAGCTCGACGCCGGTGGTGGCGCCGGTCTCGGCCGGCGCGTGGAAGTCGGCTTCCTGCATGTCCTGCTGCTGGACGGCTTCGGTGGTCCGGGTGTCGGTGGCGGTGTTCATGCGGCTTCTCCTTGTTGCTCGGCTTCATCGGCCTGCGCGGCCAGCTGGTCCTTCTCAGCCTTGTTCATCTTCCCGTAGCGGGTGTCGACGTACTCGCTCTCGCCGACCTCGACGGTGTAGGCCTTGCGCTTGGTCACCTTGCGGCGCATCACCTGGTCGTCGCCAAAGGTGGCGACCGCAGCGTCACCCATGGCCTCGAGGATGTGGGCGCGGGCCACCTTGGCGGTGGTCTCCAGGGCCTTGATCTCCTCCTTGGCCTGCTGCTCGACCTTGCGCCAGTGCTCGAGCGCGGACAGGTCGACCATGCTGCCGTCGGTGCCCGGGTAGCGGCGCTTGAGCAGGTCGATGGCCTTGGGGTGCTCGACGTCGATCTCCGGCAGCTCGCCGCGCTGAATGGCGGCCCACAAGTCGCCCTCGAGGGCGATCAGGTCGTCGATCAGCTCGTCGTCTCGCACGATCGGGTACCAGCGGGTCTCCCAGCCGGCGATGGTCACCACCAGGAAGGCCCACTCGTAGCCGGTGACCGCGAGTTGGTGCTGGACCTGGATGTAGTAGTCCTCCGGCACTTCGCCGGACGTGCAGAGCCCGCCGGTGGTGTGCACGTTGTCCGGCTTGCCCCAGCCACTCGGGAACTCGACGTTCTTGAGCTCGGCCACGCCGGGCCCCTTCACGGTCTGCCCCATGGTCAGCTCGAGCCAGGCCGACTGGGCGTCGGTGACGCCGACGATGCGGCGGTCGATGTTGGCCAGCATGAAGGGGTGCTCGGGGTGGGCCAGCATGCAGTTGAAGTTCTGCACGTTGAGGCCGGTGAACTCGGCGAAGCGGGCGGCGGTCACCGGCTCCATGACGTGGCCCATGGCCATCTTCTGGCGGCGGCGGTAGTTGGCATCGGCGTCATCGTCGGCCAGGCCCAGCTTGCGCTCGGCGATCTCGAACGGGGTGCGGTGCTCGCTGGCTCCGACGGCCGCCGCGGCCTCGCTGGCCCCGATACCGATGCCGCGCAGCTCCAGCCAGACATCCTCCGGCATGCCGAGGGTGGCGACGCGATGGTTGGTGGTCAGCTCTTGCTTGGCTTGTTCAATGGTCATGCTCATGGTGCTATCCTCGTCGGGTGATTCGATAACGGTTGTCGGTCACAGCAGTAGGCCCCGTCAGGTGCGAACTGGCGGGGCCTTTTCATGCGAATTGAGAGGCGCGCCTGCAGCGCTCTCGGTCGGCGAAGTTCCAGTAGCCGTCCTTGCAGTTGCGCTTCCCCTTACCCTTGGTGCGGCCGTTCGAGCAGAACACCTTCTGGTAAGTGGTCTTCACGTGAAGGCGGCGGCAAGTAGGGCAGCGGATGGTGGCGCCGACTTGGGCGCGCCGGGCGTCGGCGTAGAGCGCGCGCATGCGGTCGCGATCCGACTCGATGCGCTCGTCTTCCAGCTCTCGAAGATCATCCTCGGCGCCACCGTCGGACATGTCGTCCAGGGCATCGGCTTCACTGCATGTATTCATGACGTCTCCTGTGTTTGTTCGCCGCGGGCCTTGGCCAGGGCGGCGCGAGCCTGGTCCTGTGCCGGGCCGCTGTTTCCACATACGCTGCGCTCCACAGCTGCGAGCAGAGTTTCCAGTGCCTCGTACAGCTCCTCGCCTGCCTTGCGCTTCATGCCGCGGGCCTCGGAAATACGGCGCTGCTCGGCCGCCAAGTCGTCAACATCGCCCTCTCGGAACATCTGTCGGCAGAGGTTGTTGAAGTTTTTGTGCGTCGGTATCCATGGCCTGTCCTCGCCGCTGAATGACAGCCGAGCGACCTCTCGCGCATCCAGGTCCCTGGTCCGGGCCATGACTTTGCCGTCGTTGAACAGCTGAAAGCGCACGCCTTCCTTGTGGTACTCCGGGTAAACCGGGGTGGGCTGATCGTTCATGTCAGGTCCTCTGAGGCTCGGGATTGTCATGCCAGGGCGCGGGCTTCAAGGGAATCGAGGTAGGCATCGATGCGCGCCTCGTCTCGGCGTGATTGGAGCGTGGCTTCGTGCTGATCCAGGATGGCGAGGTCGTCGGCGTCGGTGATCTTGGCCAGCAGCCAGTTGGCCTTGTAGCCGCGCCGGTCGTAGACCTCGTATTCGATTTCCGGGCCGCTGGGCGGCTCGAAGAAGCTGCCCGGCTCTCCCGGGATGTAGCTGGTGACTTCCACCAGACACGGAATGCCGGCGATGCGGGCTGCCATCATGCGCACACCCTCCCACCGCGGGCGCGATGCCAGTCCAGAGCGGCCTTGAGGCTTCCGGCCGCGGCTTGGGCGGCCTCGACATCCTTGCCGTCGGTTTCGACCAGGGCGCTCAGGCCGTCGGCGACCTCGGGGCCGAGGTTGTCGTCCTGCACCGCCTCTCGCAGGACGTCCAGCAGGTCGAGCGGGTCAAGCCGAGGGCGGTTCGGCGTCGGGGGCGATGTCGGCATCGTCTTGTCCTTCCAGGAACTGCCGGACAGCCTCGGGCGCTTTCTCGCTCAGCTGCTCGGCGGTGAGTTGATACATGCGGCCGTCGATCATCAGCACGTCGGTGCCGCCGACGGCCATGAGATGGTCGGTGACGTGGCGGAATGCAGCTTCGTCCATATCACCCCCGGTAGAGCTGAAGACGCGGCTCGGCCTGGCCGTTCCAGCGGGCGTGGAACGACGCGAGACGGGCTCGGTTGGCGGGGTCAGCCGGCGGCTGGTGGGCTCGGCAGCCGATAATCGGCCGCTCGGGGCCGGTGATGACGACGCCTTGGGCGCGCAGCTGGGCGCGGCGCTCCTCGAGGGCGGGGTTGCGGATCATGGCGAGGCCTCCGAATCGAAGTGAGTGACGATCGCGGCAAACAGTCCGGCCAGGCCGAACATGCCGACGAACAGCGCGATGGAACCGATGGCGCCGGCCAGTGCCGGGTCGATGTAGCCCGCCAGGAAGGCGGCGAGAGCGGCAGCAGGGTTCATTGCCATACCTCCTTGAGCTCGCGTTTCAGCTGCATGTCGCGAAGCATCTGGTCGATGCGTCGCCGGTTGGCGTAACGGGCGGCGCCACGCTGGTCGTTCTGGATGCGTTTCTCGTTTTTCGTGATCGGGCTCATGCCAGGCTCCAGGTGTCCGTAAAAAAGCCCGGCGGGGCCGGGCAAAGTGCAGGGAACTGAAGTGATGCCACTGGCATCGGGAAGGGCTCGGGCTTCTTGGCTATTGCTCCCACTAAGGCGGCCAATTACGGCACATCGGCCAACCGCCACACCTGAGCCCTTTCCGATGGCCAACAGATACGCCCTGCTGGCACGGCGACCGCTCCACCGAGCACGGACCCTGCTTTGTACTGCCAGACTCGCTGCTGTGCTGCGACTTCGCGGTCACGGCTCGGCCGCCCGCGCTCTGCCCGGGCTCCAGGCTTTACCGTGGATGCGCCTTGGCATCGAGAAGCACCCTGACGCCACAACGGCGGGAGGGTCAGAGACCTGCAGCGCCAAGGCGCTTCTCGATGGCCCCTGTCGCCAGGGGCCTGGCTTGCTACTTCAGGCGAATCAGCCTGCCGAGGGTTGTCTGTCCATGGGTTGCGCGGCTGCGCATGGTGACTGACGCCCCGGCTTTCTCCTGGCTGACGCTGATCAGGACTTCAAAGCTGCCTCCGGCTTGCAGCGAGCGTCTCGCCGCTTCCGCCAGAGGCTTCATCTTGAGTTGCAGTTGTCGCCCCATGTCCTCGAAGGCGGCGTCGATCGTGTCGATGGCCATGCTTCCTCCCTGGTGATGGGTGGGTGTCATGCCTGCCGCCCCGTCAGAACGTCAGAAAGGGGCGCTTGCCACTTGCGCAGTGGCCGCGTGGTTCGTGGGTAATGTGCCGCGGAGTCGCTTTCCTCCATGCCTGCCAGCATTCGCCCGAGAGTCACGGCTCCCACCGCACTGACTCAGGCGACCCGCTCGGGATCGGCACATCCATCTGCCTGCATTTGGCCGAAGGCCGTCGGCCGGCCACTTCTGGCGGCTGCCGGCGGCGGCAGATGCCCGCTTGAACCCCAGCGGGAAAGGGATCTCGAGTTGTTAAAGAGCGCGATCGGTTGGGTCAGATGACGATGGCCGGGATGTCATCCAGGCGGCGATATGGCCGCTTGGGGGCGCCGCGGCGCAGGCCGTCGAGATGCGAGTTGCACATCGTGACGACGAGCAGGATGCAGAGCGGCTTGATAAGCCCCTGACTGAGAGAGAGGGCGACGAGGTGAGGGATGTTCTTTGCCTCAATGCGCTGGCAGGCCTGCTTGACCTGTGTGCGCACCGTAAGCACTGAGCGATCAAAGTAGTCCGCTACTTCGTCACACGTATCGCCGAGTGCAAGGCGCTGAACGATCTCAACTTGACGCTTCGTGAGGCTCATCTTGCCGCCCTTAAATCAGGTTATGACCTGATATTAGGCATGAGATCAGGATGGGTCAAGTATAGACCTGATATTCCGGACAAAAAAAGGCGGAATCAGGCGTAACAACCTGATTCCGCTAGGGATATTTTTTTACTTATTAACGGCTCTCAGTCGATCTGCTGCTCGCATCATGTCCCGAAGCGCTCGCTTGGAGCGCAATGGTCGGGTTTCTGCGTTCTTGCGATAAGTCTCCAGCGGCGATCCTTCATGTGACTTAGGAGGAAGGCGGTCCATCCAATGTTCCCTCGTTGCTGCCCTGTACGTATATACAGTATATGAGTTTCAAATGTTCGGCCACCCTCCCGGAGGGTACGAGGGAATTTACCTTAGGATGGTGAGAGATGTCAGGAAAAAGGCCGAATGTCTTTATAAGAGCTTGATTTAGGCAAAAAAAATCCCGCCACAATTGGCGGGATCTGTTGGGGGGCGGCGACTGCCTAGGCTGGCTGGTGATCGTTACCTTTCTCGCGGGCCTTCTTCAGGTCGACTACAAAGCGGAACAGGATGCCATAGGCCTCATCCTCGCTTCTCCCCTCTAGCAGAAGGTCCTGAGCCTTCTCGGCAATCGCCACAAACTCATCGTAGGCTCCCTCTGGGAGCACTTCGCTAGTCACGGCTCCCATGAGCTGCACAGCCTTCTCCTTGAACTCGTCGTATCCCTCGAAGATCAAGTCTGAGGACTGGCGCTCAGGCTGGAGGCCTGACAGCTCCTCTGCCGACACGCCATAGACTGCTGCCAGGCGCATCAGCTGCGGCTCGCTGGCAGCGGTCAGCAGCTTCTTCCACTCCGACACCGATTGAGGGCTCACGCCAGCGTCCTTGGCAATCAGTACACCCAGGCCGCGCTCCTTCCAATGGTCATGGTGCTCCATAGCCGCCCTTGAGATGGCGGCCCACCTTCTCCGCTTTTCATCGTCTGTCAGCTTGTGGCGCGGCATTTCGGCCCCTTGGTAATCAACCTTTTTGTTGATTTTAGGCGCTATCTCGCAATTCTCAATACCAAAAATCAGGTACTTGCTTGCCTATATCAGGGGTTGTTCGCTAGCATAATCAGGGCTAAACCTGATCTAGGGCGGACCATGACCAAGAAACCCCACACACTCAAGGACGTAATCACGGACTGTGGCGGCGTGACTCGCGTCGCCAAGCGCCTGAAGCGCAGCAACCAGTACATCCATGAGTGGATCCAGAAGGGGCACTTGCCATTTTCAGAGCTCAAGGGCAGGACGCGCTACAGCGAGGCCCTGGCTGAGATGCAGCAAAAGGGGAGCCTCTCTGCATCCGAAATCCGCCGCATCGGGCTCAGGCTCTAGGAGGAGTGATGGCAATTTTCGAGGCTTCACCAGAGGCAAGATGCATCCCCTCCCGAGGCAGGCTCGGACTGGGCGTCAAGCGCGTTTCTGGAAGGTCGTGGCCTGCCGGATTGGCAGGTGGTGTCGAGAAGAGCAGGTGACTCCTGCATACAACAACGCCCCGATCGGCTGCCACCGCGGGGCGTTGATGCAACGACATATATGGAGCTGATTATGAACGACAAACAGACAAACGTCCAGTTGCTAGCCGTGGCTGGCGTCGACGTCCGCCAGGATGCAGAAGGGCGCTTCTGCCTGAATGACCTGCACCGGGCTTCGGGCGGGGAGAATAGGCACCGCCCCTCCCTGTGGGCGGAGAACCAACAAACCCAGGCTCTGATTGAAGAAATAGGCAAAGCAGGAATTCCTGCTTTGGCGTCTATCCGCGGGGGGAGGGCTCCCGGTACCTACGTTTGCAAGGAGTTGGTCTACGCCTACGCGATGTGGGTCAGTCCCGCGTTCCATCTCAAGGTGATTCGTGCCTATGACGCCATGCAGGCCCCGGCCGCCGCGGACCCGCTTCAGGCACTCTCCGACCCTGCCACCATGCGCGAGCTGCTGCTGGGCTACACGGAGAAGGTGCTGACCCTGGAGTCTACCGTTTCCGAGCAGGCGCCCAAGGTCCAGGCCTTCCGCCGCATCGCGGAAAGCGACGGCTCCCTGTGCCTGACCGATGCCGCCAAGCACCTCCAGGTCCGCCGCAAGGACTTGCTTGCCTGGCTGCAGGTGCATCGCTGGATCTACCGCCGCGCCGGCAACAAGAACTGGATCGCCTACCAGCCGCGCCTGCACCAGGGCGTGCTCGAGCACAAGGTTTCCACTGTTCACCTGGAGGACGGCAGCGAGAAGGTGTGCGAGCAGGTCAAGGTTACCCCCAAGGGCCTGGCCAAGCTGGCAGAAACCTTCGAGGGGGTGCCGGCATGAACAGGTTCGGTTTCGTCTACGTGCTGCAGAACGACTTCATGAATGGGCTCTACAAGGTCGGTATGACCGAGCGCTCACCCTCCCAGCGCGCCATAGAGCTCTCTCGCGGCACCGGAGTCCCCGAGCAATACGCCGTCGCTTACTACGCCGAGGTCGAGAATCCCGGACAGGTGGAGCGCCAGGTTCATGAAGCGCTGGCTGGCTACCGCGTCAACGAGAGCCGCGAGTTCTTCCGCTGCCCGCTGATCAAGGTCATGCGCGCCATCGAGGATACCGGCGAGCTGCTTACCGACTACCTCAGCGACATAGCGCACGAGGCGCGCAGCCCGGGCACTGTTTTCGGCAGTCGCCCGCTGGCCTTCGAGCAGAGCCTCTACACGCCTGGCGAGCTGATCGCCATCGTCGAGCGGGGGTATGCGTCATGAGCAACGTGCTGAAGTTCCCTGAGCGCCCCCATGAGCAGCCGCAAGAGGAGTCGCAGGCGCCCGCAGAAACGCCAAAGGGGCCCCAAGTGGAGGATGGATACACGAGGATCGCGAACGAACTCTTGGAGCAGGTCATGGCGGCCCCGTTCACGCTGCGCGAAATGCGCGTCGTGATGGCCGTCATTCGCCTGACCTATGGCTGGAATCGCAAACAGGCGCGTGTCACCAGGGGGTTACTGGCCAAGCTGACGGGCATGCCGGAAACCATTGCCAGCAAGACCATGGCAGCCCTGGTGGCGAAGAACGTGGTTATCCGCCATGGCGGCAGCCGGTCGCCGGTGTCGCTAAACAAGCATGCCGGCACTTGGAGCCTCAAGCCGCAGCAGCGAGTTGTCCCGCCTGCGAAGGGGGCGAAAGGCGAGTGTGAGCAATCTGACGACCAAGAACCAAAACAGTCTCAGCGTGAGCAAAATGCTCTCACTGAGCGTGAGCAAAATGCTCTCGCTTCTAAAGACACGAAAGACATTCCCCCTCTCCCTTCGGTCGAGGGGGAAGGCGCATCGCCGGAAACCGGCCAGAAACCGAACGCCGAGAAACCCCAGCCCAAGGCGAAGCCCAAGGGCGGCACCAAGCCCAAGGCGGCGAAGCTCGACCTGAGCCAGCTGCCTGCCGACGTATCCCGGGAGGCCGTCGAGGGTTTCATCGAGCACCG